>OOCU01000198.1_pt1 | contig 67811 bp, 66 predicted proteins | sample 1671781 | NCBI WGS metagenome assembly OOCU01 (sample SAMN06348192, study PRJEB24527) | human gut metagenome | reverse complement strand
GGGATTTATCGCAAAACGAACGAGAGAACAACTATATCACAGACGATACAGCCCGCAACCTGCATGCCGCTGTTAGCGAACTGGAACACTGCGGGATCAGCACAGGCATTTCTGACAGCATGATCGAGCGGCTGGCATGGTTTGTGGGTGGCAATGCAGCAAGAACTCGACGAATTGAATTTAGGCGAGCGGCTGCTGGAGGACGGAGTTTGCGGAAAAAAGACTGACGGTGCTCGTGAGAGCTTTCTGGCTGAATTAGCGCGAGGCACCTTTCCAACTCTGGCATGGCTTGACCCGCTCCAAAGCAGTTGGACGAGGATTCTGGCTGCAACAAAAATCGCACGGAATGGACGGGATTTTCCATATTTTGTATTCTTTGGAAGTAATATGCCGCTTTTCGGTGCCGATTTGCACTCCCATAGAGGGAATACAAGCTATTACCTTATCAATGTGGATCCTCTCACAAATGCTTCGGCGTGGCAGAAAAGGCTTCCATCCGGACTGGATCATACCGAGATTTCCAAAGTAGTCAGGATCGCAGGGAGAGTGCTGTTGGTCGCGGGTGCAGCACTGGATGCTTTGGGGCTATGTGATGTCATTGACGGAGATCTGCATGACGCCCATCAGAAAATTGGCAAAAAGACTTATAGTACAGCTGCAAGTATTGGCGGCAGTTGGGCAGGAGGTGCACTCGGCGCCAAAGGCGGCGCTCTGGCAGGTGCTGCAATCGGTACGGCAATTTTGCCGGGACTTGGCACTGCTGTGGGCGGGATTGCCGGCGGATTGCTCCTTGGTGTTGCAGGTTCCTCTTTGAGAAAATGGGTAATTGATATCACAGATGTGGGAGAGTAACTATGGTTTTCCGAAAACGAAAAGAAAGAACTGACAGGTTGCTTAACGAACTGCACCTAGGGGAGTTTTGGCTGATGCCCGGAGCGTTCCGGGCAGAGGAAGCAACTGCCGGTATGATGGGATCATACGGACTACCCGGAGGATATGGGGCGCTGGCGGCCTCGGCCGAACAGGAGGAAGCACTGCGCCCCTTCCATACGATTGTACAGCCACTGTGGAAGAGGTCAGTGCCGGGCTACCTGTGGCGCTGACCGTGTCGGACTATACCGGACACACCTGTGCCCTGTGGGAGGCGCGCTTTCCAGAACTGCGCCAAATGGCGTTGGAACAGTGCCGTTGGTTCAAAGAAGAGGAGGTGGGCAAAGGGGAAAGGCATATATTTCTCTTTGACCGGCTGCCGGCTGCCCAAAGGATTGTATACATCGCTCTATCAGTGTATCCAACCAGAGATTCCCCGGGCGGATGTCTATCTGAATTGTTCTATTCTGAAAAAAGAGTTTCCTCTTCATTTTGATGAAGGTTCGACTCCGGAGAAGAGCGCTCTTCTAAACCTGCATGTGGATTGGGGACATTTGGTACTCATTATACAAACCGCACCAGACTTTCCGATCAAAAAGCTCGCCAAAGAGCTTGCAGACGCGTGTGAGATGGAAGGCCGGATTTTTTCTGGCCATACAAAAAGACTGTAACCATTACGGCAGCACCGGGCAGGGATTTCCTGCCCGACACTGTCCAGCTCTATCAGATACTATCGCCGTATTGGTCGGAGAAGAAGCTAAAAGTTTAAGCATGTTTTTTGAGACGAATAAAAGAAAAGTCCCTGATTTTACATAAATCAGGAACTTTTCGACGGAGACTACTGGACTCGAACCAGTAACCTCCTGCGTGTGAACAGCTTTATGAAACTTTTTTGATTGTTTCCGGCGGTTTTTAATCATTTCTGCTCCATTTCAATTGTTTCCCGGGCGTGATTTACTGTGCAAAATCCGCTTGTTCCACAAACTCCTGTGGTACAAGCTGTGGTCTGACTCTGTTATGTCGGCTAAAGTTCCGATTACTTATTAGTGAAAAAAGAACATCCCAATCCCCAGGGGCAAGCGGACAAAAAGATGGACTGGAAAAAGGCGGAAGAGATGTATTCTTACGAAGAAAGGAAAAGCAATGGTACAGTTTAGTCCGGAAGAAAAAGCGGAGGTATCATTTCTATATGGGTGAGATCTGCTCAGCCGTGGAAAATACCCTTTGGCGGGATTTTCATGCGGGCTTGCTCATCGTCAAATGGGTTATTGACATTAGGAGTTCCTTATCCCCGCTGGCTGAGAAGCGGCGAGTATCCGATCGCCAGTTTAGACTGGGAAGGGCGTTACCGCTGGTAGGGCTAAATTCAAAGCTTGGAGCAGGCTGAACTCACTTGCTCCATGTCTCAAAGGAGGTCACTTCCCCGACAATGCAGTCTGCGTAGGAAGGACGGTTGAAGAACGAGCTGTTTTACGGGAGTTTCTAGGAAAGCACATCTGTTTTCTAGTTCATTAGCAGTGTAGATCCCTGCATGAATATGGTATAACGATGGCAGAATCAAGCTATCCTTGGGGGCGATGAGATCTGCCACATACAGGCGCACCTTGAAACTCCCCATTTAGGTCCAACTTCTTGTTCGCATCTCCCTGGGCTCCAATACTCAAAATTTGTACCGCAGTAAAGTGTATAGGAGGTGAGTAAACCAACTGGAGTGGGCTTTTATCTTTGCTCGGGATTGTTATAAAGCCTATATCTAACCCACGCGGTACGCAAGACTGTCAGGAAAAGCTGTTCATATCTGAAATTCCCAGATTTCAATACAAGGCCTAGTTCCAGCTGTTCGATGGGCTACAGTTCCAGCACGCCAGGAGCGATATCTTGCCACGCCTGATTTTTGCCGCCAACTACTGCAATGTCTACCATAAACTTCCATACGGCTTATTAACCCTTGGATATACGTTCCGCGCCAGATCGCTGGCAGTCACTTAATTCAACAGGATTTACAGCGGAATGCCTCCTGTTTGCAGATTTTATAGCTTCTTGCAGTACGGTTTCCGTCTGTTCACCAGACAGCAGTTGTTCGGGATCAATACGAACGGCACTTACTCTGCTTTCCAGGTAAGCCTACACTTACCTTTGTACCATGGCGGAATAGCTTCCAGAGAGAATTAGGTGAGGTAAAGTCTCATTAGCCGCCAGTTCTTTCAGATTCAGCTTGCTTTTCGCACCTTTTCTGATGAGGCATCTAAGATATACCAGTAGTCCGGAACCACCAGTCAGCAGCGGTAAATGTCAAAATTTTCTACAGTCTGTGCCCCGTTTCCATAGTGCGCCCATTGACCAGCTATGACGGATACAACACCGTACACCAGCTGCTGGTCAGTTCCAGCGCTACTTTTCCGTTTCCAGTACCATCCAACAAAAAGCCTGTAGTCCGGCTTTGCAAAAATGACGCGGCTTTACTGCCGGTAAAATTATTGGCAATGCAGCCTATCCAGAGCTGGTTGTCATTCCAAGCCGCAATTTTCCTTTAGTAATGGTGTCGCCAGCGACTTTAAGCCGGCAGCTGCACGCCCGTATTTAAGCATGGAGCTTACGCCAAATCGTATTTCTGCTAATTCCCAGCCGCCTTGCCGCAGCGGACTGGTTCATGTTTTCCTCCATCAGTACATGCTGAATAATATCCCGCTCAATTTCCTCCAGCGGTTTTGTGATATCAATTCCACTGTAATTCAAGTATTCCGTCTCCTCCGGGGGAATAGTATTGTCATTTAAAAGCAGGGTCTGTGCCTCTTTCAGAGTAATCTGTGCTCCCTGTGCGGTCAACACTAATTGCTGAATAAACGTTTTTAACTGGGATAAATTGGTATTCCAATGCTGCTGTTCCAGCAGAGCCACGACCCCTTCTTCAAATCCCCGGATACTCTTTTGATATTCTTGATTTGCCGCAGTTAAAAAAATCTGTGAGAAGTCCGTAATGGAATCAGGAAATTCCCGTAGAGGTGCCAGGATTACATGGAGAGACGAAATCTTCTGGTACAACGGATACAAGAACTGGTCATTGGACAGAAGATGGTGGATCCTATTCGTTGCCGAAGCGATAATAAAGTGCCGCTGATCCGCAGCAGAATCAACTATGTAGGCGCTCAACTCCTGCTGCAGTTCTATTGGAAGTAAGTGAATGTTCTCCAGATATAATGTGCATCCGTTTTCATTCAAAGGTGATGCAGTTTTATCCAAAAATGCATTCCAGCGTTTCCTGGTCAGTAGGTTGCAGCGCACAAAGATGAACGGAGCCATTGGCTCCTTGCGCAGGCCATGCAAATAATAGGCCAGACTGCTTTTTCCGGTACCATATTCTCCCAAAATCAACACAGGCGGCGGAGACACGGATGCGGTGACAATCTCCGCCACCGCTTGTACCCGTGGGTTATTCTTTTGAAGAGTATTGATAAATTCCGGGGACAGTGTCACTGAAAGCGGTTTTTCGATGGTAATGTCTGCCTGGGAGGCATATCCCTTATGCATCAGTGAAATGAAGAACAGGAAGCAGTCCTGATTGCGATAAGAAACCCTTTTGCCGATAATTTCGATTCCCTGTGTTCCGATTTTTTTACAGCCCCTATCGGTGGACTGCTGCAAAAGCACCGGAATAAATAGCAACAACTCTTTTTTAAAGGTTTGATGATCGGTAATCTCAAACGCGCGATTGTCAACAATTACGTTGCCTATCTGGTCCATCAGGATAATCCGGAATTTTAAATTATCAATAACTGTCTGAAAAATCTGAGTGATCTCCTGCCCCTTTTCCATCAACTCCGAATAATAGATGGCTGCAATAACGGACTGGCGGATACAATCCTCTGATGACAGAATTAGGAGTCCCCGAAGTCCGTTTGCCATAGCAGCATTTACGGAAGGCACATCCCCAATAATCAAAGAAAATCCCCGGTCAGCCAGTTCCGCCACCCGTTCCTTAACTTCTGCGTAGCGCACCTCGTAAATCTCCGTGTTTTTCAGTTGAAGCACTTCAAATACTTTTTTGACGGAATTAATAATGCTAGAATATCCGACCACCGCCACACGCTGATCGCTGAATCCCGGTTGGTTAATAGCCCGCAGGATATCCAATAAGGATACATCCACTTCCACCACCGGCACAGAGGTAAACTGCCGAAGAATCGCCGCAATTGCACCACGAGTAATGATTGCGTCAAAGGCGTTAGGTGGATAGGAGTTAAAAATAGAGATTGCCGTAAACTCATCTCCGGTATGCATCTCAAAATCCACCGTAGGAAACTCTTGGATGACGGGCGCGGCAGTCTCTTGGAAGGACAAATATGGGGCAATGATTAATATACGGAATCGTTTCATGGGCCTCCTCCCTCCATTTTTATTCGATTCAAATTGTAGCATATAGCAGGTTTTGTGGCAAGTAAAATCTTATTTGAGTTAATATTGCTACAAAATATAGCATTATTTTGCAACACATACCTTGATGAATGCTATTTCTCTCTGTAAAATTACGGTATAAAGCAATCTGCACAGCATCATTTTTGTGCATTTTGCTCACTCGAATACAATACCATTTAAAAAAATGGAGGAGGGCCAAGATGGACTTGAGCTGTGATTATCTGAAAATGAAACACCCGATCGCCCAAAAGGCGCTATATGCGCTGCTGGAAGTCAAGGATTCGGACCTTCGTTTGGATACGGTATATCAGGGAAACCACGCTGTAGACCAGGGAATCCACATCGGTGGCACCTTCTCAGAACTGATTCCACTGATCGCGCTTTTTTACGGAGGTTTCATTCATGTAAATGTGGAAGACCCCACTGCTCGTGAAAGTGACATCTACGTACAGAGCAAGGGACACGGTATAGCCGGTATGGCATCGGTCTTTTCGGATTTTGGTTTCTTTGACAGAGCGCTTTTGGAGAATTCCCGCGGAAGTGACAGCGATCTGAATGGACATCCTGGCCCTATCCTGCCAGGAGTACATATCGCGACGGGACCTTTAGGGCAGGGCATCAGTGCCGCTGTCGGCTTTGCCATGGCGCAGAAAATAGAGGGTGTTGGGCGGACATTCTGCCTGATGGGAGACGGGGAACTGCAGGAGGGCATTCCATGGGAGGCATTCATGTTTGCCTCTGCCAAAAATCTGAACAATCTGTGCATTCTCATCGATCACAACTATGGACAAAACGATGACTCTCACCGTCTCATGCTTTCCATGGGTAGCTTGCGAGAAAAATTGGAGAGCTTTGGTTTTGATGTTTTGGATGTCAACGGTCAGGAGTACGAGCCGATTTACCATGCGTTGGAGCACTTCCAACATCGGATCGACAGCCGCCCCATGGCCATCATCTCTGAATGCCGCAAGGGTGAAGGTGGTTTCTCCAAAGCCACCGAGAGCCACAAGACCACCGTGGGGCAGGATCTGGCGGAATGGGAAATCCATCAGCAGACGCTCCGCAGGGAAACCCGCATTAAAAACTTGTGTCATTTTCTACAGGCTGCAAAGGTGCGTGCGCCGGAGGAATATGAGCAACTCCTGCACTGGGCTTCCAAGATGGGGATTGATGTACAGCAGGATGAAAATGGCCCTGTGGGTGTTATACGCCGCTATTCTCAACGCCGCACCAAACGGGCTGCTCCCCGAGACAAGACTCTGCATTACCAGGAGCGCGACCTACCCGATCCCAAAATCGGAGATAAGCTGCAGTGCAGCAAAATTGCCGCGGATATGGTAGCAGCCTTTTCCAGAGACCCGAAAATGATTACTTTGGACGCGGATATGGGCCTGATCTCTGGTCTTCAGCCCGGTATGCTGAAACATGCTGGAAACCGCGGCATCAATGTAGGCATTGCTGAATCCAACATGAGTGGCATCGCCGAGGCCTTTGCCGCAAAAGGCTATAACGTCTGGCACTCCACTTTTGGCGTCTTTTTTGACTGGCGAGTTTTGCGCCGGATTACGGTCAGTCAGCAAGAGCGAATGGAATCAATTTCCAAAAGTGACGGCTGGCTGTCCGAGGGCCATCAGCTGGATATTACATTGTTCTCTACCGCTAGCAACATTGACACCGGTGTTAACGGCGCCACCCATATGAGCATCGACGATGTTACCGCGCTTATGCAGCTGCCTCACTTGCGGGTAATCGATGTAGCCTGTCCCCGAATGATGGTGGCGGTCATGAAATGGATTGCCAAGGGTAGCAAGGGGCTGGTGCTACTTCGGCTCACACGAGCCGCTTCTGAAACCATTTACCCTGAATCCCTGCAATTTGAATACGGAAAGGGCTATGTCCACGGAGATCCTCATGCGGACACCGTCATCATCACTAGTGGCCGAGGCATTTATGAGGGACTCAACGCCCAGAAGGCGTTACGGGAACAGGGACGCGAGATCGCCGTGGTGGACATGCCTTCCTTTGATGCAGATCTGGCTGCGCAGCTGACCCAACAAGGCAAACGAATCCTATTTGCCGAACAGAATAACGGTTTCCTGTTTGCCTCTTATCTGGACGAAATGTACCGGCGAGGAATCGCTTGGTCGCCGGAAAAGATTACCACCCTCAGCACCCGCACCAGAGAGCGAAAAGCACGGCATCTGCACTCCGGAACCTATACACAGCTGGCAAAACTCTGTGGCCTGTCTGCAGAGGATCTTGTAAATACGATCACATTTGAAATGTAAAGGAGGGCGCATATGGGCTTTGACATGAATGCTTTTTCCCTGGCAGGGAAAAAAGCCATTGTTACAGGTGGCGCAAAAAAGACCGGCCTGTGTTATGGTATGGCTGTCGCACTTCATGACGCCGGTGCAGAGATTGTCATTCTGGACGCAAATTCACAGGTTGAAAACACGGTGGCAGAATTGGGTGGCGCCAAATCTGGATACCACGCCGTGGTAGCAAATCTATTGGACCTCAACGATCTCAGCAACGGGTTTCAGCAAGCGATTTCAGCTCTGGGTGGACGGCTGGATATTCTGGTCAACGGTGCCGGACTTCAGTATCGCTGCCCCTCCGAGGAGTTCCCCGAGGACGCTTGGGATCGCATTATGGGGGTCAACATCAAGGGCGTTTTCTTTATGAGCCAGCTGGCTGGCAAGGTGATGCTGAAACAGGGCAAGGGAAAAATTATCAACATCGCCTCCACCAATTCTTTCATCGGCCTGCGGAACATGCCGGCGTATGTCTCCAGCAAGGGCGGCGTCAAACAATTGACCATGGCGCTCTCCTCTGAGTGGAGCGGTCGCGGCATCAATGTCAACGCCATTGCTCCCGGCTACATGGACACCGAAATGAGCAAGGATCTGCAGCAGATGGAACAGGGCAAACAGCTCACTAAGCGGATCCCTATGGGAAGATGGGGGCATCCCGAGGATCTGATGGGTACTGTCGTATTTCTGGCCTCATCTGCTTCCGACTACATTAGTGGTGTGACGCTCCCGGTGGACGGAGGTCATTTGGCAAGTTAAGGAGGTGGGTAAATGGCCATTCGTAAGCGCAACGATTTCATTTTAAGCATTCTCTCTTTTGCAATTGGATTGTTCCTGTTCGCATCAGAATCAACTGTTAGTGGTGTCATGCTGTTTGTCGGACTTCCCTTTCTGGCGGAACCCCGCACCTTTATTCAAGGCATCGGTATTCTGCTGATGGTATTCAGCATCCCTCTGTTTCTCAAATCAATCAGTCTGAAGGGTGAGCGGGACTCTGGCAAATTCAGGTTGAAAAAGGAAACGATCATTACTCTGATTGCGCTGCTCCTTTTCGTTCCCGCCTATGAACTAATCGGTTTTCCCATTGCTTCTTTCCTGCTCACTTTCTGTCTGAGCGTTGTGTATGGTCTTTGTGAAGAATCGCAGCGGGAGGAGCATGAACGTACCAGCAAAAAAAGTTCTATCTTATCCGGTTTGTCTATTCTCTTGTTGTCGTAACCGTTCTGGTCCTCGTATTTACACAGATCCTGCATGTCAAGTTCTTCTGAGTCCGTTCTTTCCTACATTTCGTTATTTTGCTTAGGAGGAAAATTATATGAAAAAGAAAAATATCTTGGCACTGGCCTGCGTATTTCTTATGATGATCGGCATTCTGTCGGGCTGCGGTGGCGGTGAAGAAGCCGCTTACCCGGCGGAAGACATCTCGTGTCTGGTCCCCTACGCCGCTGGCGGCGGCACCGACAACATCGCCCGTGCTGTGGCGGCCAACATTGATCTACCTGTGTCCATCGCCTGCTCCGTTATGACCGGTGCCGGCGGTTATACCGGTTCACAAGAATTTTCCACACAGCCCGGCGACGGCTATCACATTATGTCTCAGAGTCCCCTGGACCTGATTTGCTACTATCTGACCGGTGTCAGTGAGGAAAAACTCTGGGAGAAGATGGAGCCGCTTCCCTGCATGGTAATCGATCCCGGCATCGTGGTTACCAATCCCAACAGCGGGATCAACAGTGTGGAGGATCTAAAAGCAATGGATCCCGCTGAACTGACTTGGGGATTCATCGGTGCCCGTCAGCAGATGGTCACCATCCAACTGCTCCAGGGGCTCGGCCTGGAAGGTGCCACCCAGGTTCCCTACGACAGCGGTGCTGACGCCATTACTGCCATCATGGGCAACCATGTTGATGTCAGTTTCATGCAGGTGGGCGATCTGGGCTCCGCCGTGGAATCCGGCAATGTGAAACCCCTGCTGATTGTGGACGAAAAGCGCTGTGAAATTTATCCCGATATTCCCTGCACAGAGGAACTGGGAATTGAAGCCACCGGCGCCCAGTATCGTGCCTTCTTCGCCACCAAGGATACCACTCCCGAGCAGATTCAGTATCTGAACGATAAGATGGCAGACCTTCAAGATGACCCCGATTATCTGGAGGCTCTGGAAGGCTTTGGCTTCCTGCCTGGCTTTATCCCGGCCGATGAGATGGGGGCGAAAATTGAAGAGTGGTACAACATCTTTGCTCCGATTTATGAGGAGTACCTCAAGTGACTCGCTTCTCACCCGCGCAAAGCAACGTCAAATCGCTCTCGCTGCTTGAAATATAGGAGGTGTCGTGAATGCAGCTATTTGCAGAGGGCTGGGCTTACCTCATGGCGAACCCAATGTCGTTTGTCTATATGACTGGAGGCATCCTGATGGGTATCATCTTTGGATGCATCCCTGGCTTGACGGCTGTTTTAGGCGTTACGTTGATGATTCCTTTTACCTACGCCATGTCTGCTGCGGAAGGCCTTTCCACTCTTATCGGCATTTATGTTGGCGGCATCAGCGGCGGCCTAATCTCTGCGTGCCTGCTGAAAATTCCCGGGACCTCAGCATCTCTTGTCACCACCTGGGACGGCTATCCCATGGTCAAGCGTGGCAAGCCGGAGGCTGCACTGTCTCTTGGTGTGTTTGCCTCCTTGATTGGTGGCACATTTTCTGCTATTGTCCTGGCGACCATAGCGCCGCAGCTATCCAAGGTCACATTAAAGTTCGGGCATTGGGAGTATTTTGCACTGATTTTTTTCAGTATCTGCGTAGTGCTCTCCATGGTCAGTTCTAGCGGAGCCAAAGGCGGAATCGGATTGTTTTTCGGCATGGCTATCGGCTCTGTGGGAATTGACCAGGTCACCGGCGTAAACCGGTTGATGTTTGGCCAGTGGCAGCTCAGTTCCGGCATTGGCCTGACCGCTTTTCTGATGGGGCTGTTTGCCATCAGTGAGGTTCTCAGCCAATCCGGTGAATTGTCCGGACTGCGGATAACAACCCGGGTGCGGCGTGTCCCCTTTATCCCCCCAAAGGATGAGCGGGATGAAATGTGGAAAGGCATCACCATCGGCTCTCTGTTAGGTACCTTCACCGGTATTTTACCGGCCGTGGGTCAGGATACTGCCACAGTGCTGGCCTATAACCAAACCAAAACCATGTCCAAGCACCCGGAAAAATTCGGAACCGGATATGCTGCCGGTATCGCAGCATCTGAGAGCTCCAATAACGCTGTCAACGGCGGAGCCCTGATCCCCTTGTGCTGCCTGGGGATCCCAGGCGACAACGTGACAGCTGCTCTGATTGGCGGTCTTATGATCCACGGTCTGCAGCCTGGACCCATGCTGGCGGTGGACGCCCCGGAGGTGATTGGATGCATTATGCTGGTGTATTTTCTGGCAAATATTGTAATGTATCTGATGGAAACCGGCCTGATGAACATTTTTGTTCAAATGATCCGGATTCCCAAGTCCCTTCTTTTTCCTGCTATTTTGGTCTGCTGTGTTTTGGGCGTCTACGCCATCAACAACCGCATTTTTGAAGTGTTGGTAATGGTAGTTTCTGGAATCGTTGCCTATTTTCTGTTGAACTATTTCAAACTGGATCTGATTGCAATTCTGCTGGGATACCTGTTGGGGCCACTTCTGGAAACCTACTTGCGGACAGCCATGATCGCCGACCAGGGAAACTTGTTGGCTTTCACACAGCACCCCATTGCGCTGGGTCTCATTGTTGCGGCTGTTATTGTCTTAGCGGGACAGGCCTTCTTCCGAAAGTCCCGTAGAAAAAAGCTGTTGCGTTAGCAGGCAATACCTCCGCGCAGGAATAAGGCAACAGGCCGGCCCGTCTTTCCGGCGGGCCGGTCCTTCCTTTCATCTGACATTCAATTTGAAAGGAGCATATTTGACATGAAAGCAGCTGTTCTAACAGCACCGTATGAGATTACCGTTGAGAAGCGGGGAATGCCTCAAATTCAGGGGCCACAGGACGTTTTATTTAAGATTTTGCAAACTGGTATCTGCGGCTCTGATATGTTGGCATTCCGTGGAGGGCATAAAACCGTGCAATATCCCCGAGTCCTGGGGCACGAGTGTGTAGGTGAAGTTGTCGCAGTTGGCTACGAGGCGGAAAAGAAATTTCTCCCCGGCGATCTCGTTACAGTACAGCCTCAGTTGATCTGCGGTACCTGCTATCCGTGCCGGCACGGCAGAATCAACGTCTGCACCCACAAGAAATTTATGGGTATTAACGAAGACGGTTTTTTCACGGAATATTATAAATGTAACCAATTTAACATCGTGAAGCTGCCGCAGGGAGTAACCCATGACATGGGTATGCTGGTAGAACCCTTTGCCGTAGGAGCTAATGCAGCGGAACGGGCCGGAGCTGAACAGGGGAAAAATATTGTAATCGTGGGCGCAGGTACCATCGGCAACTGCACAGCACAAATAGCTGTGGCTAGAGGCGCTAACGTTTTAATTACAGACATTAAAGACGGACGGCTTCAATACGCACAGGACTGCGGCATAAAAAACTGCTGCAACACCAATCGGGTTTCTCTTGCGCAAGCCATCGATGGGGCATTTGGTTCTGCAGGAGCAGATGTATTGATTGACTGCTGCGGAATCCCAGAAATGCTGCAAAACATGGTGTGTTGCGCACAAAATGCTTCTCGCATTGTTTTGGTAGGCACATATGGGCGGGATATTCTGATGAATATGACACACCTGCAACGAGGAGAAATCGATATTATCAGCGTCATGCAATATGTCCGACGGCACTACCTACAAGTATTTGACCTCATGCAACGGGGAAAGCTGCATCTGGAGGGCTTTATTGGGGCCCGCTTTCCTCTGTCAGGCCTTCAGCAAGCTTTTGACTATCTTCATGAACCAAATACGGATGTAATGAAAGTTGCAATTATGGTGCAGTAGGATTGACTGCTGCCTCCACCACGCGGCACGGAGAGGCGTACCATTCAAAGGCCACTGTTTGTTTCCTGGACCCCACGGATATAATGAACCTGATTCAGCATTTACAGTTTGCATTACATAGTAGTGCGTTTGCTGAAGTGGGAAGATGAAATTAGTTTTGGCTGAAATAAGTACTTTGACATTTCAAAGCTTGCGCCGCAGTAAACAGTACAGAAGTCCGGAACTGGCCCATATCACCAGCTCCGGGCTTTTCTCTTTCTGAAGATCACAAAAACCTCTCCCATTCGACACGGTTCGACCGACAAAAAATTCCAGCATGATATAATCAAACCAGGCGCAAGCCTAAACTCGTAGCTTTCCGGTGAGGTCCACACCCCGGTGGGACCTCAGACGTTCATGGGCCTCGTAGGGCACCATCACCATCCCTGTACGAAGGAAACTTCCATGAAGGTCTTCAGTTTTTGGCGCTGTGCCGGCAGCGCGGGTGTGTGACTTTCCGTCGAAAGCGGAAAGGACACAAATGAACGACTTTGTCGTGATTCCTTATAGTGGGCAGCAAGTATCAGTGCCAAAGGAGGTCGCAGACTTCCTGGAGCAGGATCGGAAACGGGAACAGGCGCAGGAAAAGCAGGACGAAAGGCATCTGAGTAAAAGTGAGTTTGAAACGGTGCTGCCCGGCTCGGAATGCGTCAGGCGTCCCGTGGAGGATCCTGTACTCTGGACCCTCCGCCTTGAAAGTCTGCAAAAAGCCATGGAGGTTCTGGATCACCAGAGCCGCGAGTTCATCGATTTCCGCTATGACAGGGGTCTGACCATGGAGGAGATCGGAAAGTTCTACGGCGTGTCCAAAATGGCGGTATCAAAGCGGCTGAGAAAGCTCCACCAAAAGCTGAAGGGCTCTGTCATCTGACAGAGCCCTTCAACTTTTTTTGTTTTCCGGTTTACAAATGCCCTTTGAGTGTCCTAGTAAGTGAGGGGCAATGGTTTCCGCGTTGTGAGAACGCAGCGAGTTGACGTGAGACACACATTGTAAACAAATTGAAAATCTCGCAAAAATAGGTTGTAAAAAACCGTGATTTTATCCCTACCCCTTATGAGGGGATTTTTTCTCCTGCGCTCATGTCTCTGATGGATCTGAGAAAACCATCGTGCCCCAAACGACGCTTCCACACATCGGAGATATGGCTGAAGGCCGCAGCCATGAATGACAATTGAAGGAAGAGGTACAGGATTATGGATGGAACCAAATTCAACCGCAGGTTTTTGAAAATGCTTCTGAAGATGCAATGTGAGAAAGAAACGCTGGACTGTGTGATCCATGAGATGAGAGCTGTGCTGGGAGAGAAGATGCCGGAGGAAGATGCCGTGCGGGCGTATCTGAAAGACCCCGGCAAAAAAACAACCCTCACAGTGGGCCAGCAGGTCCTTGCCATGGACAAGCTGCTGGAAGACGCGGAGGTAAACTTCCACATGATTTGCGACATGGTGCGCTACCAGAACATGAAGGAAGCGGGGATGGTCCACTCTGTGGATGAGTTCCTGCAGCTCCTTCGTTCAGGCAGAACACAAAACGAGTAAAGGAGGTGCACAAGCATGAAGCTGTCGGAGTACAAAAGCTATGACGACCTGCCGCTGTTCCTCAACGCGGAGATGGTGGCGAAGGTGCTGGGCGTGTCTCCGTCATCCGGATACGAACTCCTGCATGAGGACGGCTTCCCGGTGCTGCGGGTAGGCAACCGTATGGTGGTGCCAAAAGACGCGTTCATCCGGTGGGTGGAGTCACACACAGGAGGTGGCGGATGAGAACACAGAACAACTACTTCACGATGCCCAACGAAGTGTTCCAGCTGGGACTCAGCGCTGGGGAGCTGGCGGTATACAGTTACCTGCGCCGCTGCGAGGATCGCAGGACACACCAGTGCTGGCCCAGCTACCGGACCATCGGCAGCGCGGTGGGCATGAGTGAAAACACGGTGCGAAAGTACGTACTGGCCCTGGAAGAGCGCGGCCTGATCGTCACCGAGCCCACAGACGTGCGGCTGAAAAGCGGACGGCGCCGAAACGGAAATCTCAAATACACCCTGCCGTCTATCCAGGAGGTATTGCGGGACTACTACGCCCGGCAGCGGAGTACGCTTGAGGCCCAGACAGAGCGGCAGCGGGTGCAGAAGATGCTGGCAGAGCAGCAGGCAGAAGACTCCCTGTGAGCCCCCTGTGAGGCCCTGTGTGGAGTGGCTTGGGACTCAGCAGGGTCCCAGCCCCTCCCGGGGATTTTGGACGAATTTGGGCCGGTTTCGAGGCTCTGCGGAGGACGAAAGAAAATGCTGGATAAAGAACAGGCGTCACAAGCGCCGCTCTGTTCGGTCATTTCTGCCCGTAGCGCGGGCAATTACGGGAGTTTCTGTGGCTTCAAAAATGGAGTCAATATCCGGGCCGTGATATCATCTCTGCGGTCGTTATCCCCCAACGCATACTCCCACAAAGAAAAAACAGGGGTCACACCCAGAAAGAAGACCATTATGGGAAAAAAAGAGAAGTTTCCCCTCTACCTGTCACCGGAGAAAAGACCATTCTGGAGCGCCGGTATCAGGAGGACAGGAGCCGGAGCATCACCGACTTCATTGAGCGGGCGGTGGACTTTTATCTGGACTACCTCAGCGCCAACAACGCTGGATTGTTTCTCCCTACCTCCATCAAGTCCTATCTGGACGGCCTGTTGGACCAGCTCGAAGGCCGGATGTCCTCTCTGCTGTACAAGCAAGCGGTGGAGCAGGATCTGGTGGCTGGTATCCTCGCCGACGCATATCAGTTCAGCGGCGAGGAGCTGCGCCGACGGCGGACGGAGAGCGTCCAAAATGTGCGGAAGACCAATGGCTGCATCTCGCTGGAGCAGCGGGTGCGGGAGACTTGGGAGGATGGGGATGAATGGCAAGACTGATCGTCAAAAGTCCGTATATCAAGTGCGGAGGTAACCAGGGCGCAGACGGTTACATGCGCTACATCGCGACACGGGAGCGGGTGGAGATCATCCCGGATGACCGTCCGCCAACCCGCAAGCAGGAGCAGCTCATCACAAAGCTGACAAAAGACTTCCCGGATGTGAAAGAGCTGCTGGAGTATGATGACTATGTACAGAAGCCTACAAAAGCCAATGCCTCGTCGCTCATCACCCTGGCGCTGGAGGAACACTGGAAGCAGGTGCAGCAGACGGATGGTTACATGAAATACATCGCAACACGTCCTCGTGCAGAACGACTGGGTGACCATGGCCTGTTCGGTGACGCGGATCGTGTGGACCTGGACACCGCCATATCGGAACTGGAGCACTACACCGGCAACGTCTGGACGTACATCCTCTCTCCGCACCGGGAGGACACCACACGCCTTGGCTGCGACAATGCCAAAGCATGGCGGAACCTGCTCCGCGTCAATCGCAATGGCATCGCCGCCGCCATGAACATTCAGCTGAACCACTTCCGCTGGTATGCCGCCTTCCGCGACGAGGGAAAGCATCCCCATATGCACATGATAGCGTGGTCAACACAGCCAGGAGAAGCGGACCTGACGTGGGATGGTTACCCGCAATATCAAATCCGCGCTCACCAATCAGATCTTCAAACAGGAGATGCTCCACACCTACGAACAAAAGTCGCAGTCCCGGGACGAGCTGGTGCGGGGAGCCCGCCGCATGATCCGGCAGCTTACGCAGGAGATGGCGCAAAGTCTCTGCGCGGCTCCTGAGATTGAGCAGAAGATGGAGCAGCTGGTCGGACAGTTGGAAACGGTCAAGGGCAAAAAGTCCTACGGATACCTTCCCGAGTCCGTGAAGAAAACTGTGGACGAGGCGGTGGACAAGCTGGAGGAACTGCTGGTGGTCCGTGAGTGTTATGACCAGTGGTGCATCCTCCAAAATGAGGTGGAGAACTACTGCCACGATAAGCCCAGAGAACGAAAAAAGCTGGCCCAGGAGAAAAAGTTTCGGCAGATCAAGAACGCTATCATCCAAGAGGCGGAGAATATCCGCCTGGGTGTGATGACATTCGAAGATGAAAAGGTGGAAGATCGAGACGAGTGGGTGGAAAATTGGGAGGTCTCCTACGAGTGCCTGCGGCTACGGGCCAAGATCGAAGACCGCAAGCTGCCGCTCGATCAGCGGGACGAGGCGGTGGGAGATCTGGAGTAGCTGGCAGAGTACGGCGATATCCATGCCAAATACTTCCTGGGACTGCTGTATCGGGACGGCGGGCTGCTCATCCCGGACGCTGAGAAAGTCAGGCATTGGCTGGAACAGGCGGCAAAACAGAATCTTCCGGACGCGCAATACCCCCTGGGCCACCGGCCTGATGACCACGAAGATCCGGAGATGGATCGTGTCAGCATGGGCGGCATGACCATGAAAGGATGGTGATTGTCCGCAATCTTTACGGAGTCCATTGATTATAGAGCACTCCCTTCACCAGATGGTGGGGAAATAAATCAACAAGACGAAGTATAACAAATAAAAACCTCTCCTACGGCTGGAGAGGAGAAATGATATCCAGTGAAAAAAGGAACATTCAAATCTTACGAAGATCTGCCGCTGATGCTCTCGGTTCCTGAGATGGGAGCGGCGCTGGGAATCTCCCGTGCCGGGGCTTATGAGTTGGCACGGTCCGAGGGTTTTCCCGCACTGAGGATCGGCACCCGCATTGTGATACCCAAGGACAAACTTCAGGAATGGGTAGACAAACAGACCGAAAAGATATGATATGAGGGCAATCGTTGATTTGCGGCGAGGCAATGTGGTAAAATACAACATACAAATCAAAGAAAGGGGTGTTCCTATGAAGGATATGTCGGCACAAAAGCAGGTCTGCTCAATAGGGACAGGCGGGGAGCCGGCGGAAGCCATGCGGGAACGCTCATGGGAATATGGGCTCCCACCTTACCTCCAGCATGATCTGGACGCATACAAAGAAGGCCTTGCGGAGGGGTCCTCTCTGCTGGACTGTCTGTGGGGAGAGCTGTACGGAAGCATCAACATCGCGGAGATCAACGATGGCGCGATCACACATGAACATGCCAATTATCTGCGTCAGAAGTTTCTGTGGGGTGAATGAAGTGCCTGATTTTACAAACTGCAAGCGTGTGCCCGGACGTGCTTATAACGGTGCCAACGGAAAGAAGATCGCAATCGAACATCAGGGCGAGCAATATATGCTGAAATTTCCTCCTTCCGGTCAGGGAAAGAGAACGGAGCTGTCCTACACGAATAGCTGTATCAGCGAACACATCGCCAGCACCATCTTCAACATGGTTGGGATCCCCGCGCAGGAAACCATCCTGGGAACGTATGATGTGGGGGGAAAGACGAAGATCGTCTGCGCCTGCAAAGATTTTACCGCAGACGGAAGTAAGCTGTTTGACTTCTGCTCCATCAAGAATACCGTCATCGATTCTGAATATGGCGGCACCGGAACGGAGCTGGAGGACATTCTGGATACCATTGAAAAACAGCAGTACGTGAATCCTGTGGAAGTGCTACAACACTTTTGGAATGTCTTTGTGGTGGATGCGCTTCTGGGGAATTTTGACCGACACAACGGAAACTGGGGATTCCTGTATCACGATGACACCCAGACCGCAACGCTGGCCCCAATCTATGATTGCGGCAGCTGTCTGCTGCCGCAGGCAGATGCCCAGGTGATGCGGGCGGTCTTGTCAAATCAGGATGAGCTGAATGCCCGGATTTACCGCTTCCCGACTTCTGCCATCAAACAGAATGACCGGAAAATCAACTACTATGATTTCTTGATGGCAACTGGAAACAAGGACTGCAATGCGGCGGTCATGCGCATGATGCCGCGATTCCATCTGGATAAGATGCTGGCTTTCATCAGAGAAGTTCCTTTTCTGGATGAACTGCAGCGGCAGTTTTACCAGACTTATCTGTCTGCCCGAATGGAAAGAATCATGGTCCCTGTGCATCGGCGGATTATGGAGCAACAGCAGCATCTATCACCGAGACTTCATATGTGAGTGTAAAGTTCAGGACCGCTTCCGAATTTTCGGAAGCGGTCCTGAATTTGCTAACAATTTGATAACTCTGCCCGGTTGGAGTAGCTATTGAGGTCAGGTCATAGTATTGTGTGTCGCTGATAGGAGGCGATTCATGATGCGTGACTATATGAAGGCCCTCTGCTGCAGGTTCGAGACGACATCCCGGAGGGCGGAGTATCTGGACAGGAAAGTCGAACGGACCTACAGGCAGCTCACCCGTCTGCTGGATGAGCCGGAGCGGAAACTGCTCCTGAAGATGGCGGATCTGGAAGACGCTCTGCGGGAGGAAGCGTGTCTCAACAGCTTCATCTCCGGTTACCGTCTGGCCCAGGGTATCCAACAGGAGCTGCTGGCAGACCCAGTCGCCGTACAACTTTGAAAACGAGGACGAACAACGGGCGTGTGAGCTGGCGAGAAAGGAGAGATGATGAATGGGGAAGAAACGCGCCAACAGCGAGGGCAGTATCCGCAAACGGAAAGATAGTAGATGGGAGGGATTCTACACGGCCTCCTATGACCCGGCGCCCGGGAAGCAGAAAATTAAGAATGTCCTGGGAAAGACTCAGGCGGAGATCAAGGAGAAACTGAAAAAGGCCATCGCGGACAGTCAGCGACTGGATATGAACCGTAGCGGCACCCACACGGTGAAAAGCTGGGTGACGATGTGGTACGAGGTCTATGCCGAGCCCCGGCTTCGGGAGAACACCAAGGACTACTATCTGAATTACATCAATAACCACATCATCCCCCAACTGGGGGACATCAAGCTGGACAAGCTCACCACGATCCAGATCCAGAAGTTCTACAACGATCTCCAGAAGAACGGGCGGGTGCAGCGGTACCAGCACATCCAGCTGAAGAACAAGGGACTGAGCGTCCGGGTGGTCCATGGCATCCATACCTTGCTGAACAACTGCTTGGAGCAAGCTGTGGCGGAGCGGCTGATCCTGGTGAACCCCGCGAGAGGCCGCAAGCTGCCAAAGATGGAGAAGCGGGAGATGAAGGTACTGCCGGAAGAGAAGATCCGCCCCTATCTGATGGAAGCGGACAAGCGGGGACTGCTGGCACCCTTCTACCTGGAGCTGACCACAGGACTGCGGCGGGGAGAACTGCTGGCCCTCCTCTGGACGGACCTGGACGTGGAGAAGCGAACCATCTCCATCACGAAGCAGGTGACTCGCACCAAGGGAGAATTGGTGGTGAGCCAGCCCAAGACCCACAATTCCATCCGTGTCCTGCCGGTCTCGCAGCAGGCGGTGGAGCTGCTGGTGGAGGAGCACAAGAAGCACCCGGGAAATCCCTACATGTTCCCGTCGCCCAAGACGGGAGGAATGTTCGATCCGGATTCCTTCCGGCATACCCACGAGAAGATCCTGAAAGCCATCGGCACCGAGCATATTCGGTTTCACGATCTCCGGCACACCTTCGCAACGCTGTCTCTCAAGAATGGGGTGGATGTGAAGACCCTGTCCAGCACCCTGGGGCATTACAGCGCGGGCTTCACCCTCAGCACCTACACCCACGCCACGCCGGATATGATGCGAGAAGCAGCGGATACCATGGGCGATGTGATAGGGAAGGCAATATGAAAATACACCTTTGTGAGCACATACACTCACAAAGGTGCATTTTTAGAAATTAAAACGGCAATTCATCATCTTGAACAGAAGAGGCATCTTCTGTTTCCCACTGAATCAGGGTTTTAACCCGAGACATTGGCAATCGTAATAATTTATAATTATCATCAAATAGATCCAAATCAAGCGTAATTGTTTCTTTCATACCATCATGTACTCTGGTGTATCTCCAATATGACTCATCCGGAGCTGCAATATCATCGGAAAATCCAACTACTTGCAGAAATTCTTCCAACCCAGATTGGTCTAAAACAATAAAGGTGGAACTTTTCATACCCAACAGAGATCGAATATAGTAAATGGTATTGTTGGTTGTAAAAAAGGTTCCGTCCAAAAACTGAAACATTCTTTCGGTTTCTTTATGAAAAGAAGATAGGAGGTCTTTAAATTGTTCAGTGGTTTCCTGTAAATCATAAGCTGTTTTAGCTTCTGTCAAAGAAGCATCCCTAGCCAAAAAGTTCTGAAATAATCCAGCAAATTGGCTTTTTAGGGAATTAACAATATCGGTTGTAGTTTCGAAAGATTCAATCGGGTTATTTTTAATTGCGAGACGCAGTTCCTCAATAAACTGATGAATTTTAATGTTATCCGCATATGCGGGCCTAAAGGTGCCCGAATCCTTGTTTTGCATGTATGTCCGGTTTTCTATATATACATCTTTAGCGATGAAAATATAAATTTTCTTTTTATTCTTGATAGCTGTGCGAAGTTCCTCCATGGTGATTGAAAAATCGCCTGTGGAAGCCTGAGTCCCAAAATGATTTCCAATAATACAGATTACAATATCGCAAGTGGTCAATTCACTATAACAACTATTTTCAATAGTGTCTGTTTGCGTATAAGCTACACCGCCCCTATCATGCATAACTGGCGTATACCCAAGTGATCTAATAAAATCTCCGATATCATTCCGGACATGCTTCAAATCATAATATGTTGAACTAATAAAAACACGCGGCGCAGCCATGATGGATACTCCTCTCTGTTTTTGAAATTATTTTTAGTATAACATTTCGACTTGTTATCTACAAGAAACTTTTGCGCAGAAAGTCCGATTTTAGAACATAAAACAACAAAATACGACACCACTAGGCAAAATCATTTCGCCCGGAGCTGTGTCCCTTCTGAAACTATCCCCGAATTGGTCAGTGTATTGGTCGGAGAAAAAGTAGAAAATTTGGAGAAAACTTTTAGAGCCTGAGGCAAAAGAAAAGTTCCTGATTTCTTGCGAAATCAGGAACTTTTTGGTGGAGACTACTGGACTCGAACCAGTGACCTCCTGCGTGTGAAGATTCGATAGGGACGTCTTCCGCACTGTTTCAGCGGTGTTAAACGGATTTGCCGAAGAATTCCATCACCCGTAGATACGCTTTTCTCCGTTGTTTCCGCCCCATTTTTTCTGTTCGTGGGTCACGGCGTGGGTCAACTGGAGATTTCCGTTCCTGTTCACATGTCACATTTTGCGTCGCCGGAATCAATAAGACCTTTCTCGAAAAAGTAATAGCTTTCCGCCAGCAGTTGTGGTATGTGTTGTGGTTGCAAAAAAGGAGGTGCCGCAATGTATGACTACATGAAAGCCCTGCAAAAGCGTTTCGACCGTCAGTCGCATCCAGAACTGGACACCCAGACCAAAAGCGCCCAGGAAGAACTGCGGCGGGACATGGACGCCGCGGGGCGCAGAAAGCTGCTCCGCCTGTTGGACGCACAAAACACATTGCTGGCTGAATCAAAGCTGATGAGCTTCACGGCGGGCTTCAAGCTGGCGTGGGGCATGGCGAAAGAGCTGGAGGCAGATGGGCTCTACTCCTTCGAGCGGGAGGAAGAAGAACGCATCTGCCATCCGGCGGAACAGGAGGACTAAATGGCGAAATAACGTGCAAATGGCGAAGGCGACATTCGCAAACGTGCAGACGGGTGCCGGAACCAAAATCTGTGAAGAAAAGCATTTGAAATTCTGATTTGCCTCTGCTATAATAGGCGTACAGCGTGTGGCGTTTCTGCGTAAATCCAGTTGCAGAGCAGCCACGCGCCTTTTTTTGCGGAATCGGGTGAGAAATGGCAAGATGAGCGAAAACTTCATAGGCAAATCGTGTGGCAGAAATGCGTAAGTCCGGATGTTCTGGGACTTACGCATTTCTTATTTTTTTGAAAGAAAGGTGATTTTTTGGAAACCGGAAATCAGTATTTGGGGACGGAGCGTGTGAGCAAGCTCATGCGGCAGTACGCCATCCCCTGCATTATCTCGTTGCTGGTGGGCGCACTTTACAACATCGTTGACCAGATTTTTATCGCCAACGCCAGCTACCTCGGCTCTTACGGCAACGCCGCCAATACGGTGGTATTCCCGCTGACTGTCGTAGCATCTGTCACACCATGTTCAAAAAAGTGTGCTATAATTTTTTTGAAAAACTTTCTGATTTGATGTAGTATTTGCGAATAAAACCGTAGTATATAGGTGAAGCCGGAAAGGAGGCGATGTGATGATTGAAGACGAAAAGATTATAGACCTGTTTTTTAATCGTTCAGAAAAAGCCATCCAAGAGCTGGACATAAAATACGGGAAAGTTTGTCATAAGCTCTCGTATAACATTTTGAACAACAAACAGGATGCGGAGGAATGTGTCAACGACGCTTACTTAGGCGCGTGGAACGCCATTCCCCCGACAAGGCCGAATCCACTGTTGTCCTATATCGTGAAAATCGTTCGGAACATTTCACTCAAAATCTATTGGAGAAAGGAAGCAGCCAAACGAAGCGGACACTACAAAATTGCCTTAGAGGAAATCGAGGGCTATATCGCTGACCAGAAAACCGTGGAAGATGAAATCGAGGCCAGAGAGTTAGCCCGTATCATCGAGGAATTTTTGGACACGCTGACCGTCGAAAACCGCGTCATTTTCATGCGCCGCTATTGGTTTGCCGACAGCTACAAGGACATAGCCGAGCTTGTAGGGATTTCGGAGAAAAACATCTCCGTCCGGCTGACCCGTATCCGCGAGAAGATGAAACAATACTTGATAGAAAGAGAGGTGTTCGTATGAACGCGAAGAAGTTTTCCGAAGCCATGAGCGAGCTTGACACCAAGTATGTTGATGAGGCTATCAGCTACAAAAAGAAAACCCAAAAGCTGATTTGGGTTAAATGGGGAGTTGTTGCCGCTTGTTTGGCTTTAGTATGCGTCGCGGCAATTTCCCTTTTTCCCCACAACAACGATAGTGTTACTACTCCGGGTATAGCAGACGCAGCACCGATGATTTATGTTAATGACACCTTGTATAAACAGTCTACTTCGCAAACATCGTTCAACGAATTGAAAGACGATTTTGTTTATTTAGGTGTCATTGAAAGTGATGTTACCAACTTCCAAGGCACAAATGACGCAGGTAATTATTTGGACGGCATACCCAAAGAAAACTTCCAGGCAAATCACCCTATTGTTGGCGCAGAAGTTTATCAATATGGCGATAACATTGTAGTCAAGATTGAGGGGAAATACTGGTTGTATGAAAACTATCATAACACAGACCTCGACGGAAACCCAGACGGGTATGACCCACTCCCCAATAACCAAACTTCTGGTGAAGAAGTATCAGAACAAGACCCCGCAGCAAACTGAATAATCTTATCCTCATATTGCAAGGGCAGCCGAGAAAATCGACTGCCCTTTTCCATGCCTACGGGCAGAAAGGAGCGACACCCATGACGAAACCGAGAGAGAAAACCCGCGAAGAACTGACCGCCGAGATTGAGGACGGGAAGAAGAAAATCCGGCAATTTGAGAACCGGGAAAAGATGTTGCGTCAGAAGCTATCCAAAGAGGAACGCAGAACGCGCAGCCACCGCCTTATCGTCCGGGGCGCAGTCTTTGAAAGCATTGTGCCGGAAGCAAAGAACATGACCGACGAGGAAGCCACAGCACTTCTCCGGCTCGCCTTGACGAGTGAACCAGCGCGGGAATATCTGAAAAAACGAGCCGAGGGAGCGACAAGCTGAAAATCCCTTAGGCACTAAGGGCGCACTTATACACCCTTACGGGCGTGTGCGCTCTGCCGCTCCGCACAGGGAGATTTCCCCGCACTCCGATATGGCGGCTTTGCCGCAACAAGGGGCTGCACCCCTTGCGCCGCTTATGTGGCTATCGGATATTCCTGCATCTGCAAAGAAAAGGAAATCATATATTGCGCCACTGGAATCAATGAAGGATCTATCAGATCAAGAAAACGGCAAATAAGCCCTTTTGACAAGCGGCCGTCCGGCGTTTCAGCAGCACGTAAAGCGCGCTGAGGGTAGTGATACCACCCCTCGCCTCGCACACACGGAAAGGCCCTGAGCGCAGAGTGAAAAAACAGCAACATCACCAAGTTGCAAACAGATCACGCAGCCCAGCGGGGCCGCGACGCCTCGGAACAGCGACGCGCATAAGCGCATCGCTGTCCCGCAGGCTTTCTGCGTCCTTCTGGCGTACACCCGGCCAAGACCCAAAAGCGGCAAAGTTTGCCGTTTTAAACCCCGGCCACGCAGGGTTTCCGAACCGTGTGGAACGCTCCGAGGGTAGTGATACCACCCCCACCTCGCACGATCAGAAAGTACTGCGCACAGAGTGAAAAAACAGCAACATCACCAAGTTGCAAACAGATCACGCAGCCCAGCGGGGCCGCGACGCCTCGGAACAGCGACGCACATAAGCGCATCGCTGTTCCGCAGGCTCTCTTCGTTCTTCGGGCGCACACCAGACCAAGACCCAAAAGCGGCAAAGCTTGCCGTTCTGACACCCGGCCCGGGGATGTTTGTGAACGTGCGGAACGCTCCGAGGGCAGTGATACCACCCCCACCCAAAACGCCACCTGTTTCGCCGTGTGTGCCCTTGTGTGCGATCCTTTGAGCAGGGCCGAGTGTGTACCCACTTTCGGGAGTGAGAGCGAACGTGAGCCGTTTGTGCGAGAAGTTGAAAAGCGCAATGAGAAGCGGTTTGAAACATCGTTGTGACGGTAACTTTTTGACGATATATGCGGGAACGATTTTGGGCGAAAAGCCGAACTTTACAGGAGGGTTTTTCGAACGGTGAGGGCCGTTCGATTTTAGCACAAGATAAAGGGCCGCAGTCGCAAGCGCCCGCAGCCCACCCACAAAGCCCCGCAGTGCGGGGCTTTCCGAGGTTTTGAAACCGCAGTCTAAGGTGCACCTTGCGAGGCGTTTTCGCGGTCTTGGGTGAACGTCGGACACGGCAAATGCCTGTGGCAACAGACTTTTCAAGGTGGCCGTTCCGTAGGCGGTTGAGGAATTTGCTGTTTTCGACCACCTGAAAAAGTGATTTCTGCATAGCGGCGATTTTCGGAGGAAAACGGGTATATTTTGAGCTGCTGTAGTCAATGAAAAGGCTTTCTGGCAGCGCAAAAATTGTGCCGCAATAGTCAAAGATAGGGCAGCGTGGTCTAAGCGCAAATGATAACTTTCTGATAACTGTTCCGTCTTTGGATAGCTTTTCCCTCTTGGTTACGGTATCGTTCGTTGTCGAAAGGGGCTGATTTTATGCCAAAGCGACGAGCAAACGGCGAAGGGAATATCCGAAAACGAAAAGATGGCCGCTGGGAGGGTCGCTACACCGCGGGCTATGACCCGGAGAGCGGAAAACGGATCATCAAGAACGTGCTGGGTAAAACGCAGGCCGAAGTCAAGGAGAAACTCAAGACCGCGATCAGTGAAAGTCAGCGGCTGGACGTATCCAAAGCTGGCAGCTTTACTGTTGCGTCATGGGTGCGGACGTGGTACGAGGTCTACGCCGAACCCCGCATCCGGCCCAACACAAAGGCGTACTACACCAACTACATTGAGAACCACATCATACCGGGAATTGGAAATATTTCCTTGGACAAGCTGACCACCATTCAAATCCAGCAGTTCTACAACAACCTCCAGAAAAGCGGACGAGTTCAACGCAAAAACTTCCCTGAACTCAGGGACAAAAGTCTCAGCCCCAGAGTGGTTCGCGGCGTTCACACACTGCTGCACAACTGCCTGGAGCAGGCGGTGGCGGAGCGGCTGCTCCTCGCCAATCCCGCTCAGGGCTGCAAACTGCCACAGCTTGAAAAGAAAGAAATGAAGATCCTGCCGCAGGAGAAAATCGGCCTGTATCTTGCCGAGGCAGAAAAGAGAGGATTGCTGGCGGCCTTCTACTTGGAGTTGACCACCGGCCTGCGGAGAGGGGAGTTATTGGCCCTCCAATGGACAGACTTAGATGTAGAGAGCAAAACGCTTTCCGTCACCAAGCAGGTAAATCGAATCAACGGGGAACTGGTGGTCAGTCCGCCGAAAACTCGCAACTCCGTGCGGACGCTGGCTCTCCCTCAGCAGGCAGTCGACCTGCTGATTGCCGAACACAAAAAGCACCCGACAAACCCATATCTATTCCCGTCGCCCAAAACCGGAACCATGTATGACCCGGACGCCTTCCGGAGAACCCACGATAAAATTTTGAAGGCCATCGGCGCGGAGCACATCCGGTTTCACGATCTTCGCCACACCTTCGCCACGCTGTCCCTGAAAAGCGGGGTGGATGTGAAAACGTTATCTGGGGCCTTGGGCCACTATTCGGCAGGGTTCACCCTGAACACCTACACCCACGCCACGGCGCAGATGAAGCAAGACGCCGCAGACACCATCGGTGGGGTCATCAGCCAGCAGATGCGAAAAAAAAACAGGGCCAGACAGGAAATTTCCTGTCTGGCCCTGTCCGGTACTTTCCGGCCCTTTCCCCGTGTGGGTCAGCGTGTGAGTCTTGAAGAAACGCCAAAAATTAAGCACCTCAAAAAGTTGCGGATCACGAAAGAAAATCACCGGAATCGAGCGATTCCGGTGATTTTTGGTGGAGACTACTGGACTCGAACCAGTGGCCTCCTGCGTGTGAAGATCCGTCTGGACATCAAATGCCTGCTATTGGGCCCTTTCCGGCACTTTTTACTCCACTTTTTCAGAACAGGCAGGAGGTTATTGTCCACTGCGTCCACCCGCTGATATCCGGATATTGGTCAGCGTATTGGTCAAATCCCCGGCTCCGCCAATTGGGCAGAGCCGGGGACGCTTTCCGCAAGAGGCAGTTTTGCTGTCGTGATCGTAGCTTGCAATCAAGAAAATGTCAAGCACTGTTTTCGGTTCAGACAACTTGCCATGCACGGCCCCTACCGCACCGCGTGGTGGGGAAATATATCAACAAAACGAATGATAACAAATTGTGGGCAACCGCTGTGCAAAAAAGCATTCTAAAATAGATCGGGGATGCGGAAGCCTTTTCAGAGCGGATAGCGGAGCATATTTGTTGGTTATGGCCATTCCCAACACATTCCCTTGCCGTGGAATGTGTCCGCGTCAACGGATTAGACAAAGATAGCGCGCAGCAGTAGGAACATGGAAGGGTGCTCCTGAACTGGGACTTTGCTCGATATCAATGAAAAAGTCGTCCCGCCCCATTGCACTTTTTTGAACAAAGATCTGCACCGACTCACAGGACTCCGGCGAGAGGCAACATCTTATGGGTATACAAACTGCTAATCCCAAACAATACAATGAAAAAAGTGTGTAAAATATTATTTAAATTGCAATTAATTTGAACTATTTTACGTAATTATTCACATTTTGTTCATATTTTCAAGATGCTTGGGTGCTAGTATGAGGACGCCAAAATCATGGCTGAGCAAGAAAGGATGTTACATGATGAAGAAAATGTGGTATTTGGCTTTATGCGCAATGCTCCTGCTGACAGGTTGTTCTTCCGGAACAACTGGCACGTCCGCTTCGGATACAACGACCGAACAGGCGGCAGATGCTGAAACAGCTGGCCCCAGCATCGAGGAGCAGGCTTCCAAGCCGTTGACTGTCTACTTAAACGACTTTGACTCGGTGATTCCTGACCTGTTCAAGGAGAAAACCGGGTATGACGTTGAGGTCGTGGTGGGCAATGGTGCCGAAACCATGTCGAGAATCGAAGCTGAAAAAGCAAATCCCCAGTGGGACGTGGTATGGATGGACTCCATGTATGACATCTATAACCTGGATCTGGACGGTCAGCTGATGACCGATGTGGAAATCGAAAACGCCGCCAACCTGACTTCCGAGTTCAGTGCACTGGTTCCCGCCGACAAGTGTTTCTATCCCACAGGGGCCCATTCTGCCGGTGTTCTCGTATACCGCAACGATGTGTGGAGCGAGGAAGATGCGCCTAAGTCTTACGCCGATCTGACCGACCCGAAGTATACAAATGCGATCGCAATGGCAGACCCCGGTGTCGCCGCGCCCGCCTATCCCCTGGCCGCCTATTTTATGGATACTTTGGGCATGGAGGGTGGACAGGAGTTCTTTACCACCCTGTTTGAGCAGGGCTTAAAGGTCTATCCCAAGAACCCGCAGGTTGTGGAGGCTCTGGCCTCCGGTGAGGTCTCCATCGCCATGCTGCAGGAATCCAATGCCTATGCGATGGTCGCCGACGGCGAGCCCATCACCATTGTGTGGCCCGAGGAGGGAGCAGCTGCTTCCACCCGTGTTGCCGCCATCTCCAAGGCTACGGACCAGCCTGATGTGGCAAAGGCATTTATTGAATTCCTCCTGGATCCCGAGGTGCAGCAGGAGCTCATCGATACCGGCGACGAAGCATACTTCACCGCCTCCGTGGAAGGCGTAACCGCAAAGCCGGATCGTGCAGCAGATCCTAAGCTTGTCGCAGCGGACGTCCAGTTCGGCGCTGAGAACGAAGCGGACATCAAAGCGTGGTTCGCTGATTATTCTGCCCAATGATGAAAAGCAGAGAATCGCGGATCAGCAACGGAGTCTTTGCGATTTTGTTCATATTAGTACTGCTGCCTCTGGCAGCAGTACTTTTTCAGATCGTGTGTCCCGGTCTGGAGATTGGCGAATTCTCCCTGGAAAACATCTCGATCCTCGGCGATGTTTTTACCAGGCCTCTCTGGAGAAAGGCTCTGTTCAACTCTTTGGCTTTGGCGGGCGGCACCACGGTCTGTGGTCTCATTGTTGCGGCAGTTCTGGCATGGATCCGGGTAAAATATCGGTTTAAGGGTGCAAAAATACTGGATATCACCGCTTGGGCCCTGATGATCATACCAAGTTTCATTCTGGCCCAGGGCTGGGTTTATTTTGCCTCCGGAGACGGCGTGGCAAAAGCCTGGCTAGGTCTTGACTGGATGAGCAACTTCGTATTCTCCTATCCCGGTCTTGTTACCGTCATGACCCTGTGCAAGTGGCCGATGGCCTATATCACCATCAAAACAGCCCTGGAATGGGAACCCATCCGCTTGATGCATGCGGCAAGGATGAGCGGTGCTTCCAGCTTTCAGGTGTGGAGAGACGTTCAGCTTCCACTGACGCTGCCTGCCTTATGTTCGGCAGCCATGCTGATTTTTATGGACACGGTGGGCGATTACGGACTGTCGTCTACGATTACCGCAGTTTATTCTTATCCCACGCTGCCGTATACGATCTACTCGGCCATCTGTACATCTCCGGCGCGATTTGATATGGCCGGCGTGCTGTCTTTGTGTCTGATGATCCTCATTGTACTGGCCATGATCATTCAGTACAAAGCGTTGGGGGCAAAGCGGTTTGACTTCCTTGACAATGGTACGCAGCAGACAACGCTCCAAAGTTTAGGCAGACGCAAAGGCCTGTGCCTCAGTATTGGGTGTCTGATTTATGTCATGATCTCCATCGGCATTCCCATGGTCTCGAGCCTGATCATGTCTTTTTCAAGCGCCATCAGCCTTACAAAATTCACCTTTACGCTGGACAATTATCGGAATATTCTCTCTGCCGACAGCACCTTGCTGGTGGGCATCGCCCATTCTTTGGGATTGGCGGTCATTGCGGCGGGCATCGGTCTTCTGATCGCATTTTGCTGCGCTTACGTCCTGACATACGCCAAGACGCCGCTGAAGAAAGCCATCGATATGACAACGCTTGTGGCGATGGCAGTTCCCGGGATCGTACTGGGCGTCGGATATATCTTTGTATGGAACCAAAAGTGGCTGGTTCCCATCGGACTGCATCTGTACGGAACGCCGGCAATCCTGGTGCTGGCGGTGGTGGCTGCAGCGATCCCGTTGATCAACCGCATCCTGGTTGCCGGCATGGCAAAGATCCCGGAATCGCTGCTGGTAGCAGCTGAGATGCAGGGGGCAGGATTCTTTACCAAAATCAAAACGATCCTTTTGCCCCTTCTGCACAACAGCTCTGTGTCGGCTGTGCTGTCTGCCTTTGGTGGGAGCATCTTCAACCTTGCGATCACGACGATTTTGTATCCGCCCAACTGGGAGACGCTGCCGGTGTGGATCTCCGACTCGTATAACGACCTGAAATTCGGCGACGCCGCCGCGGCAACCATCGTCAGCGGCATCTGCATCATCACGATTATGGTGCTGCTGGAAAGACTACTCAATATGAAAAGGGCAAGGAAGGGGTGATACAGTTTATGGAAACGATTCTCAAACTCAATCAGATTCATAAGAGCTACGGGGGCAAAGAAGTCCTGAAAGGTGTCTCACTGGATGTTCAGAAGGGGGAGATTATTTCCGTACTCGGCCCTTCCGGCTGCGGAAAATCCACACTTTTGAACATCATCGCAGGCATTTTGCCCATCAATGAAGGGCAAGTCCTGTTAAACGGCGTGGAAGTCACCTCTCCGGGCAAAATGACACCCATCGAAAAAAGAGATCTGAATATGGTCTTCCAGGACTTCGCGCTGTGGCCTCATATGACCGCCAGGGAAAATGTCCTTTATGGTCTGAAACTCAGGAAAATCAGCAAGCAGGAGCAAGAGGAGAAACTGCAGAAAATGGTGGATCTGCTCCATCTCAACGGTCTTATGGAGCAATATCCCGCGGAATTGTCCGGCGGTCAGCAGCAGCGTGTGGCGATTGCCAGAGCTTTGATCATGTCTCCCTCCATTGTATTGCTGGATGAACCCTTGTGTAACCTGGACGTCCAGCTGCGTATTGAAATGCGTACGGAGATGGCGCAGATCTTCAAAGAACTGAAAACAACGGTTTTCCATGTTACACACGACCCGTCCGAGGCGTTTGCCATGGCTGACCGGATCGTTGTGATGGATAACGGCAAAATCGATCAGATTGCCACACCGGAGGCATGCTACCAGAGGCCATCCACAGCCGTGGTCGCCGGTCTGCTGGGTGCGGGCAATCATATCAGCGGCAGCGCGGTCAAAACCGATGGCGATTATGCAGACGTCAGAATTTCGGGCTCTCTGGTGAAAGCACTGAACTTCGCAGCAGACGGAGGCAGTCTGTCTCTGTACTTCAGAGCCGAAGACGCCGCTTACAGTGACACAGAAATGGCTAACAGTATTCCGGTTCAGGTCGTGATGCCTACCTTTGAGGGTGGAACATACCGCGTGAAAGCGAAAACGCAGGCTGGCGAGGAGATCACGTTCCTGCACACATCCAATCTGAACAAAGGGCAGCAGGGATATCTGTCCATAGAGCCTGATCAATTATACGCCTATGACAGAACTGGTACTTAAAGGCGGCTACGGGGAACATGGCCGGAGCTGCTTTCTGCTGGAACCCAACGACGAACGGTTTGTGATGTTTGACTGCGGAATTCTGGATACCGATGCGATTCCATATCCAAGCATCTCCCCAAACGAGGCTCAGCGCATCGATTACCTGTTTTTGTCCCATGCCCATAAGGATCACACCGGTGCGGTACCACACCTGATTCAAATGGGCTTCCAGGGGACAATCGTAGCCAGTCCGGAGACCTTCTCTCAGATTGGTCTGCACTACAACAAGGTTCAGGACTTGGATTTTGCAAACAAAGAAAGCGCAGACTTTGAAGGCTTCCGGGTGATTGCCGGCAGCAGCGGACACTGCCCCGGCAGCCTGTGGTTTCATGTGTGCTTTGACGGCGGGTACAAATTCTTCTATTCGGGAGATTTTCAGCCGGATCCGTTGGTCTATCGCGTGGATATGCCGAAAAACTTGGATGCGGACGTGGCGATCATAGACATGGCCTACGATGCTGTCCTGGATTCTGCGTCTCTTCTCAGGGAAAATCTGTCAAAAAAAGTACAGGAATACCTGGTCAGCGGGAAACGGGTCATATTGCCGGTCCAGGCATTCGGTCGGGGTGTGGAGATGCTGTATCTCCTGTATAAAACTTGCCCCGGCTGCAAGATCTGGCTGGATCCGAATATGAAAGCCATAACGGATGGCGTATTAAACGGTTTGTCTGTGAAAGAAGACCGAAAGCAGGAACTGGCTGAGATCTATGACGACGTGAAGCGAAATCCGATAGACGATGCGGACATTATGATAATCGGAGATGCCCATTTAGAGCGTCCCGAAAATCAGGCGACAGTCCGTGCGTTATTAGGGAAAGTCGCAGGCATCATCGGCACCGGCAGACGAAAAACCGGCTCTTTCATGGATCGAATGTACAATGAGGGTCAGGCTGTTTGGCTCCCCTTTCCCCACCACTCCAGCCGAAAAGATGCCCGTTATCTGTGCCAGTGCAACCATTTCAAGACGGTACTGCCGTTTCATTCCAATGTAAAAGAAATCTGGGATTCTTGATGGACTAAGATATGGCGCTGGAGCGATTTCTCATACTTGTAAACGGCATGAAAATAAAGTGCAGTGTTTAGATGCCTGTGAGGATGAGAAATCAATGAGGGCATCTGGTAGTTTCCTGATATCTTCTGCTGTTCCCGCATGATTTGAAAGAGCGCAGTGAAGATGGTACGGCAGAGAAAAGGTATCAACAAGACAAAGAAGAACCAGCGGTGCAGACTGCATGCAGTCTGCACCGCTGGTTCTTCTTTGTTACGATTCCCGCAGCCAGGCAGCGTAGTCTTCCGGGGACAGCTTCCCCGCTTCGCATTCCGCTTTTTTCTCCCTGGCACGTTCTCCCCACGCGTAGAGTTCCTCCGGCTCCAGCTTTCCTGCCTTCATCCGGGCAAAGCGCTTCTTGTACTCTCTGCGGTAGTCCCTGAATAAGGTATCCTCGCTCTTCCGCTTCGTCCACAGGGCAATGGCGCCTACTTCCCGGCAGGTGCGGCCTTTCTCGTCAAAGGGTCGGCTGCAATATTCAGTGTTGGTGCGGCCCGTCAGGGCAAAGTATCTCCCGCAGTTTTTGCACGCCCGCATCTTCACTTCCCGCTTGATGCACTCCCGGAGGTGGTAGTCGATGAGATCATAGACCACCTCCGGTTCCAAAACCTCAGCAAACACTTCATCGTCGATGAGCTCAAAGCCAACCGGCTGCGCACAGAACCGAAAGGCACGGTCTCCTGCTGCCTTGTAGTAGGAGACCATTTTCTGCGGTACCGTTTCCTCGGACTCCTGATCCGTATCCAATACATGTTGGATCAGCTCCAGGATCTGAGCTTGCATCTGCCGAAGCTTCTCCGGCAGATGATACAGATACGCCCGGGGCAGCACGTCCTCTGTATAGCTATTGAATAGCTTGGCATGGGTAAGACGGCAATTCATATCCAGCCGAAACTGCTGAAAATAAATGTGGCGCGAAGCCAAATCATCCAGCAGCGCAAGCGCGTTCTGGTGATGTTGCTCTTCTTTCGTTGCTGCCAGTTTCCAGAACTCGTCATTCAGCTGTTGAATGATAGCGTCTATTGGGTCCAGGTCCATATAGAGCAGCGACATCAAGCTTTCCGGGAATGGGACCGTCTCCGAAAACGCGGCCGCCTCGTCAAGCGTCTGCTCGCTGTAGAGATAGTGCTCCTGCTCATGGGCGATATAGGTTTTGAATGTGTATCCTGTCAAAGCAATGCACCTCAAACTAGACTAATTTACAAACTGTTCATCAATTGGTCTTGACGTAAAGAGAGGGGTTTGTTACACTCAAGTTAAGCGACTAATAAAATTATATTTTCAAAATTTAGTCTAGAATAAATGATTAGAAAAGTCAAGAGTTTTATTCGGCCGCGATTGTACCTCGACAACTGCATACCCACCACCAAAGTTGATACTCGCCGGAAAAGTGCCGCCAGGATTTTGTCACAGGGTTCCCATTGAAGCCCAGCGTCAGCAGCTTCGATGGGAAAGCCGCAGCGGAATAAACGAGCTTTCGGACAAGTTCGGAAGCAAGTGTTATGAAGCTTGCGGCGACGAAGGAGCGCACCAAGGTGAAAGGAAACGCCGCGCGCGTCAAACAAGGCCGCAGGGCAGGAACAGGTATGGTGTGTGGCCCATGAATTTTTGTAAAGGAGGTGCGTGTCATCTGCATACAGAGTCCGCAAGCAAAAGGAAAGCCGCCGAAACTGCTGCAACAGTCCGGCGGCGCGCCGCGTTCCGAAAAACGCAGACTCCATCTGCAAACAGTCTAACAGAGAGGCTTCCGGAACGCAAGATTTTTGATCTCTGAATTTTGAAAAGAACACGGAGGTACTCTATGCCGATTCTCGGTGAACGATTCTATCAAATGAGCAATGCCATCTTTTACTATGACCTAAAACCGATCCCGCTGGCGGTGTATAGCTACCTGGTCTGCTGCGCCGGTCAGAAGGATCTGTGCTGGCCCAGCATCAAGACAATCGCACTGCACTGCAACTGTTCAGAAAACGCTGCACGGGAGGCAGTCAAGCAGTTAACGGATCGCGGATTCATCCGCAAGGTCAAGACTTCACGGTGTGCAAGGAATGGTAAGTGGCTCCAGAGCAACAACCACTACTACATCCTGCCGCTGCCTGCGCTTCCCACTGCGGGGCATCGTGCAGGCAGGAGCTCCACCGCGGGAGATGGTGGGGAAGTGTATCAACAAGACGAAGAATAACAAGGATAAGCCCGTGTGCCCCTGTGAGGCCCTGTGAGGAGCGGTTCGGGACCCGGCAGGGTCCCAGCCCCTCCTGGGGATTTTGGCGGATTTGGGCCGCTTTTGAGGCTCTGCGGAGGACGAAAGAAAAAGCGGGATAAAGGCCTGGGGTCACTTCCCCGGCTTTCACCCGGCACAACTGCCCGCAGTGCGGGCAGTTACGGGGGTTTGGGCGGCCTCGAAAATGGGGTCAAAAACAGCAGAGAAATGAAATTCTGCGGTCGTTATCCCGCAGCGCTTACGCCCACAAGAAAAAAACAGGGGTCAACCCGAAGAAAGGAGGCCTTTATGAGCCAAAAAGAGAAATTTGCCCTCTACCTGACGCCGGAGATGAAGGCGCGGCTGGAGCGGCGTTATACGGAAGACGGCAGCCGCAGTCTTACCGGATTTATTGAGAACGCCATCAACTTCTACTTGGACTATCTCAGTGCCAACAACGCCGGTATGTTCCTGCCAGCCTCGGTGCAATCCTATCTGGATGGCCGGCTGGATCAGCTGGAGAACCGGATGTCGTCCCTGCTCTACAAACAAGCGGTGACACTGGATACGGGCATGAGTGTTCTCGTGGACTGCGTCCATCTGGACGAAACGTATCTCCGGAAGAAACGCGCGGAGAGTGCCGCTCGCGTGAAGAAGCTCAACGGCCATCTGCAGCTGGAGAAGATGGCAAAGCGCGCACAGGAGCAGCGGGACGGTGATGATGCATGGCAAGACTGATCGTCAAGAGTCCGTATATCAAGTGCGGAGGTGGTCAGGGTGCAGACGGTTACATGAGGTACATTGCGACGCGGGAGCGGGTGGAGATCATCCCGGATGACCGTCCGCCAACCCGCAAGCAGGAGCAGCTCATCACAAAGCTGACAAAAGACTTCCCGGATGTGAAAGAGCTGCTGGAGTATGATGACTATGTGCAGAAGCCTACAAAAGCCAACGCCTCGTCGCTCATCACGCTGGCGCTGGAGGAACACTGGAAGCAAGTGCAGCAGACGGATGGCTACATGAAGTACATCGCCACCCGGCCTCGTGCGGAGCGCCTGGGTGACCATGGTCTATTCAGCGACGCGGAACATGTGGATCTGGATTCCGCCATGTCGGAACTGGAGCACTACACCGGAAACGTCTGGACGCACATCATCTCCCTGCATCGAGAAGATGCGGAGCGTCTCGGTTACAACAACGCGCGGGCATGGCGTGCACTGATCCGTGCTCACCGCAACGACATCGCGGCAGCTATGCACATCCCGCCCCAGGACTTCCGGTGGTACGCGGCGTTCCACAATGAGGGTCACCATCCTCATGTCCACATGATGGCCTGGTCGGTGAAATCAGGACAGGCACACTTGGATCGGGAGGGCATCCGGCAGATGAAGTCTCAACTCACCAATGACATCTTCCAGCAGGAGTTACTCCATGTCTATGAACAGAAGTCTGTCTCCCGGGACGAGTTGGTGAAAGAGACCAGGAAAGTCATGCTGGAACTGTCCCGGCAGATGCGGGAGACGGTCCGCGAGCACACCCAGGCGGAGCAGATGATCTGGAAGCTGTCCCAGCAGCTGGGCGAGGTCAAAGGCAAGAAGTCCTACGGGTATCTCCCGCGGCCCATGAAGCGGCAAGTGGATGAGATCGTGGATCAGCTGGAGCAAATCCCCATTGTCAACGAGTGCTACCAGAAATGGTGGGAGCTCCAGTGTCAGGTGAACGAGTTCTACTCGGGGAAGAAACAGCAGCGTCCGCCACTGTCAAAGCAGAAAGAGTTCCGGGCCATCAGGAACGCGGTTATCCGGGAGGTGGAGAATATCCGCCTGGGCAAGGTCACCTTCGAGGATGAGAAGAGAGAAGAGCGAGGTGAGTGGGTGGAAAGCTGGGAGGTCTCCTATGATTGCCTGCGGCTGCGTGCCAGGATCGAAGACAACAAGCTGCCGATGGATCAGCGGGATGAGGCGGCAGAGGATCTGGAGCGGCTGGCGGAGTACGGTGATGACCACGCCCAATACTTCCTGGGACTGCTGTACCGGGACGGCGGCCTGCTGCTGCCGGATGCAGAACGAGCGACTCGCTGGCTGGAACTGGCGGCAAAGCAAAATCTGCCGGCAGCCCAGTATGCTCTCGGCAAGCTATATCTCTCTGACGATCCGGAGGTCCATGATGTTGGTGAGGGCATCCGGTGGTTGGAGAGAGCAGTTCGAAACGGGAACCCCGACGCTGCCTATCGACTGGGAAAGGAATACCTGACGGGCAAGTCCGTGCAAAAGGACGCAGTCAAAGCGGCGGAGTATCTCCGTCACGCAGCTGACCAGAATCATCCCTGGGCGAACTATCTGCTGGGGAAGCTGTACCTCACAGGCAACGGCGTTCCCAAAGACGACGAAGCGGCTTGGAATTGTTTCCGGATGGCGGATGCGTATGGCCATCCCTGTGCTCGGTATGTTCTGGAACGCCAAGATCAATGGCACCAGCCGCAGCTCCTGTTGACGGTAAGTCGTCTGCTCTACCACATGAGCAACATCTTCCAGGACAACGCGCCTGCTCCGCCCGCACAGCCGAGGCTGCACATCGACCGCAAGCGGATGCGGGAGCTCCAGGAGCTGCGGATTGCTTTGGGCCACCAGCCCGACGACCATGAAGAAGAGCAGACCCAAACCCGGACCTGGGGTGGCATGACCATGAAAGGGTGGTAAGACGTAAACGTCTGTTGGCCACGCTGCAACTCTTGTGAATGGTTCCCCTCACCGGATGGTGGGGAAATGAATCAATAAGACGAAGCATAACAAATAAAAACCTCTCCCACGGCAGGAGAGGAGAAAGGATATCCAGTGAAAAAAGAAACATTCAAATCTTATGAAGATCTGCCGCTGATGCTCTCGGTTCCTGAGATGGCAACGGCGCTGGGAATCTCCCGTGCCGGAGCTTATGAATTGGCCCGGTCCGAGGGCTTTCCCGCACTGAGGATTGGTAATCGCATCGTGATTCCCAAAGATGAACTCCGGGAATGGATCAAGCGGAATATGGGGAAGCAGGAGACCAAGTAAAAAACGGCGGCACCCGGTTTTTCGGGTGCCGCTTTGAATTTGCTAACAAAGTGATAATTCTGCCCGGTTGGGATGGCTATTGAGGTCAGGGCATGGTATTGTGTGTCGCTGACAGGAGGTGGCACATCATGCGTGACTATATGAAAGCCCTTTGCTACAGGTTCGAGACGACATCCCGGAGGGCGGAGTATCTGGACAGGAAAATCGAACGGACCCATAGGCAGCTCACCCGTCTGCTGGATAAGCCGGAGCAGAAGCTGCTCCTGAAGATGGCAGATCTGGAAGATGCTCTGCGGGAGGAAGCGTGTCTCAACAGCTTCATCTCCGGTTACCGTCTGGCTCAGGGCATTCAGCTGGAACTTCTGGCGGATCAGCCGCCGTACAACTTTGAAAACGAGGACGAGCAGCGGGCCTGTGAGCTGGCAGGAAAGGAGAGATGATGGATGGGGAAGAAGCGCGCCAACGGCGAAGGCAGCATCCGCAAACGGAAGGATGGCCGGTGGGAGGGGTTCTACACGGCCTCCTATGACCCGGCGACTGGGAAGCAGAAAATTAAGAATGTACTTGGTAAGACCCAGGCGGAGGTTAAGGAGAAGCTGAAAAAGGCCATTGCGGACAGCCAGCGGCTGGACATGAACCGCAGCGGCACCCACACGGTAAAAAGCTGGGTGCAGATGTGGTACGAGGTCTACGCCGAGCCCCGGCTTCGGGAGAACACCAAGGACTATTATCTGAACTACATCAACAACCACATCATCCCCGAACTGGGGGACATCAAGTTGGACAAGCTTACCACGATCCAGATCCAGAAGTTCTACAACGATCTCCAGAAGAACGGGCGGGTGCAGCGGTATCAGCACATCCAGCTGAAGAACAAGGGACTGAGCATCCGGGTGGTCCACGGCATCCATACCCTGCTGAACAACTGCCTGGAGCAGGCGGTGGCGGAGCGGCTGATTCTGGTGAACCCCGCTAGGGGCTGCAAGCTGCCAAAGATGGAAAGGCGGGAGATGAAGGTTCTGCCGGAAGAGAAAATTCGGCCCTATCTGATGGAAGCGGACAAGCGGGGGCTGCTGGCGCCATTCTATCTGGAACTGACCACGGGACTGAGAAGGGGAGAACTGCTGGCCCTTCTCTGGACGGACCTGGACGTGGAGAAGCGAACCATCTCCATCACGAAGCAGGTGACTCGCACCAAGGGAGAACTGGTGGTAAGCCAGCCCAAGACCCACAATTCCATACGTGTCCTGCCGGTCTCCCAGCAGGCGGTAGACCTGCTGTTGGAGGAGCACAAGAAGCACCCGGGAAATCCTTACATGTTCCCATCACCCAAGACAGGCGGGATGTTCGATCCGGACTCCTTTCGGCATACCCACGAGAAGATTCTGAAAGCCATCGGCGCGGAGCATATCAGATTCCACGATCTTCGGCATACCTTCGCAACCTTGTCTCTGAAGAACGGGGTGGATGTAAAGACTCTGTCTAGTACCCTGGGACATTACAGCGCGGGCTTCACCCTCAGTACCTACACCCACGCCACGCCGGATATGATGCGGGAGGCAGCGGATACGATGGGCGATGTAATTGGAAAGGCGATGTAACCATCAAAATAAACATGAGGCAGCACTGGGCTGGGAAATTCCTGCCCGGTGCTGCCTTTCTGGTAAAAATTCTGTCAGTTTGTTGCACAGAAACATGCAATTTTCTTCATACGGAGGCCTGCATTTGAGAAAACTTTCAGGAGGGAAACCTATGAGCAAGGAAGCAACTGGTGAAAACGGTGCTGTTTTGGGGAGCAGTGACTATTGGAACCGCGTAAACCGCGCCACTTTTTTTGGCACGCTGATGCAAAGACCGTCAGAAACGAATTACCACGAAACATTACGGGAGGTGGGGAACCGTGCTGGCGCCGCAGTGGAAGAGATCTACGACGACTTGCAGGAACACATAAACGTCATTCGCAATATATCCTCTGATCGAAGGAGCGCACTTGCCAAGCAGGTACAATCACTAATATGATGTATGCAGGATGTCCCGCAGTTTTTGCAGCCATAGCAGTGACTGCATAGAAATCCTGAATCTATCCTCTTTTTATCTCCCAGGCAGTTCTTTTCGTGATGATCGGGCTATCCAAACAGCAATTCAAAAAATTAAGAGCTGTTCGGACTTCTTTACCAGTGAGTGTCTTGATTTACTTCAAAAGGCTGTGGATTGGAGTATTTCCTTTGCGGCAGGGAGCGATGCAAGAAAGACTGCATTTCTCCAGGATATTTCACAGGGAAAGGATAAAGAATTCTTATGGGATGTACTGAACACATACCGTAGCAACAATGAATCGGCAGATCTGCGGGGGCGTTGTGGGTATTCCATTGGCAGCAGAGAATATCTGAACTATGCGGAACGGAAAGTCCCTTTGCAGGATCTTCCTGCCATATGCAGCGATGACTACGATGGAGGCATAAAGGGCTCCTTGGAAGATATCGTGCGCCAATTACAGCGGGATTTATCGCAAAACGAACGAGAGAACAACTATATCACAGACGATACAGCCCGTAACCTGCGTGCCGCTGTTAGCGAACTGGAACACTGCGGGATCAGCACAGGTATTTCCGACAGCATGATCGAGCGGCTGGCATGGTTTGTGGGTGGCGATGCAGCAAAAATCCGCCAGTTACAGCAAAGATTCAACGAATTGAATTTAGGTGGGCGGCTGCTGGAGGACGGAGGTTACGGGGAGAAGACAGAAAAAGCAGTTGCAGATTTTATGCAGCAACTGTTACATGGCTCTGTTCCAACCCTTACATGGGTCGATCCGCTCCAAAGCTCTCTTACAGGAATTACATCGGCAAAAATTTCAGGATTGGGTATATCTGCACTCTGGGATTTTTCTAAAAGAAGTGCAAATCAGAATAAGGGGATCATTGTTTTCCGAGCAGATGCACCGCATGGCCGTTTCAATTATCCGCATATCAATACGGTTGAGGGGCGAAGCATCAAAAGCGGAAAGTACAATCCATCTGAATTTCAGCGTGCAAATCTAAATGCATGGAATCATACCCAGATATCTGACGATGCGTATCGTGTTCTGAAAGATTTTGATGGTGCCGCTAAGAAAGTCCGTGTTGCCGGAAAGATCCTTTTGGTTACTGGGGCTGCATTGGATGTGTTGGAGCTGTACCAGACGGTAGAAGGCGATCTTCATGACGCGGATCGGAAAATTGGAAAGAAAACATATTCAGTAGTTGCTGGAATTGGTGGAAGTTGGGGACTGGGCGCGCTGGGAGCAAAGGGCGGCGCTGCTGCAGGTGCTGCAATAGGAACAGCGATTATGCCTGGCGTGGGAACGGCAATCGGCGGTGCTGTTGGTGGTCTTGTACTCGGTATTGCAGGGTCCTACGGCGGTAATGCACTTGGCAGATGGGTTGTTGACATTACTGCAATGGAGTGATGTAAATGTTATGGAAACGGGGTAATCATAACCAAATATACCGGAATACCGAACTAATCAGCACGGATATTACTGTGCGCATAGGCGGATTCTATTCCCATGAAAAACCCGCTCATCCGGCCAACCAGTTGTTGTGTATGGAGCCGCGCTATGAGGATTCTGACCCTGGGTTTCCGCAGTTCATGCGCCTATGTGGCGCACAGATCCTTTCTCAGTATTCCTTTGTTCTGGAACATCTCGAGTCCTTCAAGGACTCGCTGGAGCACGCACCGTTTGCTGCTGTGTATCAGTCCCTGGGAGGAAACGTTATTTGCCGGACAGCATCCACACTTATAAGCGTATCAGAATATGACAGCCCTAAACTCCTGCAGTTGATTCCGGAAGATAGCCTGCTGCAATACAGATACTATGGATATGGGTACTGCCAGGCGCTATCAAAACCGAACTTTGCACAGTTGGAGAAGAGCCCGTTTGATGTGCGCGTATTCTGCCATGAACTGCATGACTATTTGTTGATTGAAGTTCCTGGTAGTGTACAGAAGTGCATCGACCAGATAAAAACACTCTGTGAAAAAGAGGGAAGACAATTGACTCTTCAATAAGTAGGTGGTTGACTTTACTGGGCTGCCAACAAGAAATTTTACAGCAGCGATTACTGATACATGCGATTTGAAAGGCTAAATTGTTCCTGAGCATAGGAAACGGATGTGGGAGAGTAACTATGGTTTTCCGGAAACGAAAAGGAAAAACTGACAGGTTGCTTAACGAACTGCGCCTAGGGGAGTTTTGGCTGATGCCCGGAGAGTTCCGGGCAGAGGAAGCAACTGCCGGCATGACGGGATCATACGGACTTCCCGGCGGATATGGGGCGCTGGCGGCCTCGGCCGAACAGGAGGAAGCGCTGCGCCCCTTCCATGCGATTGTACAGCGCACTGTGGAAGAGGTCAGTGCCGGGCTACCTGTGGCGCTGACCGTGTCGGACTATACCGGACACACCTGTGCCCTGTGGGAGGCGCGCTTTCCAGAACTGCGCCAAATGGCGTTGGAACAGTGCCGTTGGTTCAAAGAAGAGGAGGTGGGCAAAGGGGAAAGGCATATATTTCTCTTTGACCGGCTGCCGGCTGCCCAAAGGATTGTATACATCGCTCTATCAGTGTATCCAACCAGAGATTCCCCGGGCGGATGTCTATCTGAATTGTTCTATTCTGAAAAAAGAGTTTCCTCTTCATTTTGATGAAGGTTCGACTCCGGAGAAGAGCGCTCTTCTAAACCTGCATGTGGATTGGGGACATTTGGTACTCATTATACAAACCGCACCAGACTTTCCGATCAAAAAGCTCACCAAAGCGCTTGCAGACGCGTGTGAGATGGAAGGCTGGATTTTTTCTGACCATACAAAAAGATCGTAACCATCACGGCAGCACCGGGCGGGTAAATTCCCCCCGGTGCTGCCGCATTCTATTGGCTACTTTGGCCGTATTGGTCAGTGTATTGGTCGGAGAAAAAGCAGAAATTTAAAGCAAACTTTTTCGCGGCGATTAAAAAGAAAAGTTCCTGATTTCTTGCGAAATCAGGAACTTTTTGGTGGAGACTACTGGACTCGAACCAGTGACCTCCTGCGTGTGAAGCAGGCGCTCTAACCAGCTGAGCTAAGCCTCCATACGGATATGTAATTTTTTTCTGCCCATAAGACGCCGTGCACAACGGCGTCCTATGGGATGGTGACCCGTACGGGATTCGAACCCATGTTACAGCCGTGAAAGGGCCGTGTCTTAACCACTTGACCAACGGGCCATTTGGAAGTCCATGAAGCGCCGGGGCGCTTCATGGATCTGGTAGCGGCACCTGGATTTGAACCGGGGACACTGCGGGTATGAACCGCATGCTCTAGCCAACTGAGCTATGCCGCCAAATGTCTAACCCGAACGGGCATCAATTACTATACCAGAAGGCGGCGGCGTTTGTCAAGTGTTTCTTCGAAAAAAATGAAAAATTTCAAAAAACCGGAAGCAGAGGAGAGACTCGCTGCCGCTGGCAGGGTGCCCCGAGGCCGGCAGCCCGGATACGGTGGGAATGAGGCCGGGCGGCTTCTGCCGCCCGGCACCGTCTTTTCAAAAATCCACTCATGTCATCGGGCGGACCGGAACGCATTGTAGAGCCGGAAGAGATCCTCCAGGGCGGCGCACAGATCTGCCCGGGCGGACTGGCGGGCTACCTCCCAGGGCACGGCGCGACGGTTGGTGGACACGATAGCGGTGACGCCCTCTTGATAGGCGTCCTCCGCGCCGGGGGCCACGTCGCCCACTACGGCCACCACCGGGATCCGTGTCTGCCGGGCCCGGTGGGCGATGCCGATGACCACCTTGCCCCGAAGGCTCTGACAGTCGATACGGCCCTCGCCGGTCAGGACCGCGGTGGCACCAGGCAGCAGGGCATCGAAGCCCACGGTGTCCAGGACTGTCTCGATCCCCATCTGCAGGCGACTGCCCAGGAAAGCCATCACACCGGCTCCCATGCCGCCGGCGGCGCCAGCACCGGGAAGGTCTGCGATCTCCCGGCCCAGGTCCTGGCGGATCACCTCCGACAGGTGGCGCAGATTCCGGTCCAGACGGGTCACCATATCAGGGTCGGCCCCCTTCTGGGGGCCGAAGACGGCGCTGGCGCCATTGGGACCGCAGAGGGGGTTGTCCACATCGCACATGGTCACGATCTCCACACCGTTCAGCAGGGGGAAGCGATGGGACATGTCGATCCGGCACAACCGGTCCAGCGTGCCGCCTACAGGGACGTACTCCGCCCCGGTGCCGTCCAGAAAGCGGACGCCCAGAGCGGCGGCACAGCCGCAGCCGCCGTCGTTGGTGGCACTGCCGCCCAGGCCCAGAATGATGCGCCTGGCGCCGTCCCGGATCGCCGCCAGAATCAGCTCTCCCACGCCGTAGGTGGTGGCTCCCTCAGCACAGAGACGGCCTTCCATCAGGGGCAGGCCTGCGGCGGCGGCCATCTCGATCACGGCGGTGTAGCCATCGGCCAGCAGACCGTAAAAACCAGAGATCTTACGAAAATCCGGACCGGTGCAGGGCACCTCTACCCGGTGGCCGCCCATGGCGGCCAGAAACGCCTCCACGCTCCCCTCGCCGCCATCCGCCACGGGAATGGAGACCACCTCTGCATCCGGCACGTGGCGCAGAAGGGCCTCCCGCATCAGCTGGCAGATCTCCAGGGAGGACATGGTCCCCTTGAAGGAGTCCGGCATGAGAATCCACTTTGACATGAGTTTCCTCCTCTCTGGATGCGCGGGGCGGGCGGAAGGCCCGCCCCGGTCCGGTCACGGGTTGACCACGTTGATGGGGGCGCCCTGAAGGTAGGCCCGCACGTTGTCCACGGTGCAGTCCATGATGCGCTGGCGGCTCTCCCTGGGGGCCCAGGAGATATGGGGGGTGAGGATGCAGTTCTTGGCGGTCAGCAGGGGGTTGTCGCCCCGGATGGGCTCTGTGGACACCACATCCAGCCCGGCGGCCGCCACCTTGCCGGAGTTCAGGGCGTCCGCCAGGTCCTGCTCCACCACCATCTGGCCCCGGCTGTTATTGATAATGATGACCCCGTCCTTCATCTTGGCGATGTTCTCCCGGTTGATGATGCCGGTGTTGAAGGGGAACAGGGGCATTTGGAGGCCCAGAACGTCGGACCGGGCGAACAGTTCGTCCAGGGAGACGTACTCCACCCCCAGCTGCAGAGCTTCGTCCCGCTGGCGCATGTCGTAGGCGATGACATGCATCCCCAGGGCCGATGCGATGGCGGCAGTGTGGATGCCGATGTTCCCGCAGCCAAGCAGGCCGTATGTCTTTCCCGCCAGCTCGATCAGGGGGTAGTCCCAGTAGCACCAGTCCGGGCACTGTTCCCATTTCCCGCTCTTTACCGTATCATTATGATAACCGATGTGATGGCAGATTTCAAGCAGCAGGGCGATGGCAAACTGGCTGACGGAATGGGTGCCGTAGACCGGCACGTTGGAGACAGGGATGCCCTTCTCTTTTGCGCAGGCTATGTCGACCACGTTATAGCCGGTGGCCAGCATGGCGATGAAGCGCATGGAGGGACAGGCGTCCATCACTCGGCGGGAGATGGGGGTCTTGTTGGTGAGGACCACCTCCGCACCGCCGATCCGGGAGATGATCTCGTCCTCATCGGTGAGGCTGGTGCGGTCGTAAACCGTCAGGTCTCCCAGCTTCTCCAATTCTCCCCAGCTGAGATCGCCGGGGTTTTCCGTGTATCCGTCCAAAATGACGATGTGCATTTCATTCCTCCTGTCTGTGTGTCCCCCGGCCCGCAGGGGCCGGGGGACAGCCGATTCCACTGGAAAGTCAGCAGGATTGCAGCAGTTCCAGCGGGACGCCGTACCTGACGGCCAGATCCGCGAAGTCCTGCTCAATGGCGGGGCTGATGTCGATACCCTCCCGCTCCGCCTGCCGGGTCAGATGGAACTCGATCTCCCCGGGGATCATGATCTCCCGGAAGCCCGGTGCCGTGGGGGCGGCCTTCAACTCATCATACATGGCGTCGGTCCGCACGACCACGGCCTCGCCGGAACTCTTTCCCACCACAGCCACGGTCTCAAATGCCTCGGAACCGTAGTCGGCAATGCCGGTGGCCTGGTTGATATTCAGGCAGGTGTGATAAAACAGGCAGGTATAACCGTCGGGAGAGGCGTTCTTGACTTCCTCGGAACCCAGCGCTCCGCCATTGCCGGTGATATTGGTGACGACTACGGTCTCACCCAACACATCCTCCAGATATTTTGCATATGTGCGGGCATTAAAGTCAGTGTCGCCCCCGGCGCCCATGGGAACGATCATGTTGATGGATTTGGTGGGCCAGTCAGTGCCGCCATCCTCCGAAGAGGCGTCATCGGCCGGGGTATCCGGGCTGTTGCCGCAGTGGCCGGACTGCGACGCCATGATCGCTCGGGGTGCCATCTATCTGGACCTGTGCTGCCGCTCCCTCTCTATCCGGGTGATCGAACTGATTATCAACGGAACGGACATTGTCAATATCCTGCTGTAGCTGCGGCAGAAATACGGCCCGGTTCCAGCTGCCATCCAGGTTTTGCAGCTCTCCCGCCGGGAACAGTATCTGGGAAAGCCGGCATCCTCCGTGTTCTCCACCCCGGCGTTGAGCCGCATCGTGTCCGCGACGGAGAACACGGACGAGATTATCGCTTACAAAAACACCCACCTGTCCGTCAAAACGAAAAACATGATGATGCACGGCCTCCGGGCTGGAACTGTGGTTTCCCTGCTGAACGCCGCGCAGATCCAGACCACGGAGGACCAGCTGCGCAAAAAGCTCCACTACAAGGGACACAAGGCCAAGTACACCTTCGGGGATATCATCACCCGCAGCCCGCGGATGATAGCCTGTATCCAGGAGGCCAAGGCCTTTGCCCAGACGGACTCCAATATCGTGGTGGTGGGGGAGACCGGTACCGGAAAGGAGCTGTTGAGCCAGAGCATCCACGCCTGGAGCCGTCGGTCACAGAACAACTTCGTAGCCATCAACTGCGCCGCCCTGCCGGAGAACCTGCTGGAGAGCGAGCTGTTCGGCTATGTGGAGGGCGCCTTCACCGGCGCCACCAGGGGCGGTAAGCCGGGCCTGTTTGAGATCGCCCACAACGGCACCATCTTTTTGGACGAGATCTCGGAGATCCCCCTGGGACTTCAGGGGCGGCTGCTGCGGGTCCTGCAGGAGCGGGAGATCATGCGGCTGGGGGACAGTCAGGTGACTCCCATCAATATCCGGGTGATCGCGGCCACCAACAAGAACCTGGAGTCGCTGGTCCGGGCAGGTAAATTCCGCAGCGATCTCTATTACCGCCTGTATGTCCTGCAGCTGAATCTGCCCCCGCTGCGGGAGCGGCAGGAGGACATCCCGCTGCTGACGCAGAGCTTCCTTCGGAACTTCCAGGCTCGGGAGGGCGACGGCTGTCCGCTGGAACTGAGCGATGGCGACTGCCGTCTGCTGCAGAGCTGCCCCTGGCGGGGAAACATCCGGGAGCTGCAGAATTTCTGTGAGCGGCTGGCGGTGCTTTACCGGCCTGGCGTCTCTGTATCTGGCCTGATCGCCCATCTGCTGGAGAGTGCCGCCTCTCCCGAGACGCCGCCCCCGTGCCCGCCGCCGATGCCGAAGGCCGCCCATACCAGGATCGACCTGTCCTATGAGGAGTTGCTGGCCGTTCTTCAGGAATGCGGCGGGAACCGGACGCAGACGGCGGCAAAACTGGGGATCAGCCGGGGGACACTGTGGCGGCTGCTGAAGAAGTATCAGGTCGGACAGACATGAGCAGAGGCATAGCCCATGACGCATGCCGACTGCGGTTTCCAGAGTATGGGCAGGGGAGGGCAACGCTGATGGAACCCCAGCGTACGAGAAAAAGCCCTGTGGCTGTAAAGCCAAAGGGCTTAATGGTTGCTGGTACTCAGTATGTGCAGCATCTGTGCCGCTGGTGGAAGCGGGGCGCCGCTGCAAAGCCTGTCACCCCCACTTTCCTGCCATCACAAGCTTCGTATCCTGTATTCCGGCGTTATAGCCGGAACGCAAGCGATTCCCGACTCCGGCTCACCCCGCTCGAAGGCGCAGTGGAGGACTCAATGCTTGATGCTTGTGCTCCGCCGACAAGCCGAGTCTCCACGAGAAAAGCCCCCTGGCGAAAGCCAGGGGGCTTGATGTTTTTTGCACTTAGTACATGCCGCCCATCTCGCCGCCGGCGGGGGCAGCGGGAGCGGGGGGCTCGGGCTTATCGGCCACCAGAGACTCGGTGGTCAGCACCATGGCGGAGACGCTGGCGGCGTTCTCCAGGGCGCTGCGGGTCACCTTGGCGGGATCGATGATGCCGGCGGAGACCATGTCGCAGTACTCCTCCTTGTAGGCATCAAAGCCGTAGCCGGTCTTGCCGGAGGTGCGGACCTTCTCCAGGATCACGGAGCCATCCAGACCGGCGTTGGCAGCGATCTGACGGATGGGAGCCTCCAGGGCCTTGGCCACGATGCGGACACCGGTCTTTTCGTCGCCCTCCACGCTGGAAAGCAGAGCCTCCACGGCGGGGATCACGTTCACGAAGATGGTGCCGCCGCCGGCCACAACGCCTTCCTCAACAGCGGCGCGGGTGGCGTTCAGGGCGTCCTCGATGCGGAGCTTCTTCTCCTTCATCTCGGTCTCGGTGGCAGCGCCGACCTTGATGACGGCCACGCCGCCAGCCAGCTTAGCCAGCCGCTCCTGCAGCTTCTCCTTGTCATAGTCGCTGGTGGTGGTGGAGATCTGCGTGCGGATCTGGCCCACGCGATCCTTGATGGCCTGGCTGTCGCCGGCACCGTCCACGATGGTGGTGTTCTCCTTGGTGACCTTCACCTGGCGGGCGCGGCCCAGCATATCCATGGTGGCGCTCTTCAGCTCCAGACCGACCTCCTCGGAAATCACGGTGCCGCCGGTCAGAATGGCGATATCCTGCAGCATCTCCTTGCGGCGGTCGCCAAAGCCGGGAGCCTTGACACACACCACGTTCAGGGTGCCGCGCAGACGGTTCACGATCAGGGTGGACAGAGCCTCGCCCTCCACGTCCTCCGCGATGATCAGCAGCTTCTTGCCGGACTGGACGATCTGCTCCAGGATGGGCAGGATGTCAGCGATGACGGAGATCTTCTTGTCGGTAATCAGGATATAGGGATCGTCCAGGTTGGCCTCCATCTTCTCCATGTCGGTGGCCATGTAGGGGGTGATATAGCCCCGGTCAAACTGCATGCCCTCCACGACCTCGGAATAGGTGTCGGCGGTCTTGGACTCCTCAATGGTGATGACGCCGTCGGCAGAGACCTTCTCCATGGCGTCGGCGATCAGCTTGCCGATCTCCTCGTCGCCGGAGGACACAGCACCGACACGAGCGATGTCCTTGGAGCCGTCCACGGTCTTGGCCTGCTTCTTGACCTCGGCCACCGCGGCTTCCACGGCCTTGGCCATGCCCTTCTTCACCACGATGGGATTGGCGCCGGCGGCCAGATTCTTCAGACCCTCATGGATCATGGCCTGGGCCAGCAGGGTGGCGGTGGTGGTACCGTCGCCGGCCACGTCGTTGGTCTTGGTGGAGACCTCCTTCACCAGCTGGGCGCCCATGTTCTCAAAGGGATCGTCCAGTTCGATCTCCTTGGCGATGGTCACGCCGTCATTGGTGATGAGGGGAGCGCCGTACTTCTTGTCCAGAACCACGTTCCGGCCCTTGGGACCCAGGGTGATCTTGACAGTATCGGCCAGAGAGTTGACGCCGGCTTCCAGGGCCTTCCGGGCCTCGTCGCCGCGCTTGATGAGCTTAGACATAGTAATCAAACCTCCTGTAATAGAGCTTCATGTTTCATAAATTAGGGATGGGGAGTTAGGAATTGGGAATTTTGGCGTCCGGCAGAGCCAAACGATTTGAAATTGGCCGTTGCAGGCGGCTCCACAATTTCCGATTCCTGATTGCAAGCGGGAGCGGGAGATTTATTCCACGATCGCCAGAATGTCGTTCTGACGGACAACCACGTACTCCACGTCCTCCAGGGTGACCTTGGTGCCGGCGTACTGGCTGGTGATGACCTTGTCGCCGGGCTTCACGGTCATGACAACGTCCTTGCCATCCACGTTGCCGCCGGGACCCACGGAGATGACTTCCGCCACGGAGGGCTTCTCCTTGGCGCTGCCGGTGAGGATAATGCCGCCCTTGGTGGTCTCCTCGGTCTCCACCATCTTCAGAATGACACGGTCTGCGAGCGGAGTGAGTTTCATAATGGGGTTCCTCCTTATAGAAATAAAAATTTGAAAAACAAGTTCAGCGTTAGCACTCATATCATTCGAGTGCTAACGCTGCTATCATAGCGCAATGTTTTCCATTTGTAAAGGGGGTATCTATGAAGAATTTGTGAATTCCGAAAAAATCTCCCTCTCAGAAGGGGAGCGCATGGGAGCCGTCCTGCTGGACAGGAGAATTCAACTGTCATGACCAGCTTTCTGCCCAAACGGCTGCCTCAGGCGGACTGACGGCTTCACATCTCACTGTGCCGCATGAAACAGCTCTGCTTGGGGTTACGCATTCTTCACGGATACGATTTTCACCGGCGCAAATACTGTACAATTCACGGGAAAAAGTTTCCAAATATAAAGAAATTTTTGATTTTTATCAAGTGTTCCGTATAATACGAGGTTTCTTTATATGCTGTTGTTGCGGGTTATCCCATACCTCCCTGAAAAATTTTTCAACACAGCATCCGGCCTCGGTCAATGGTCGAGATGAACGGCAAGCCGCCATGGACAGGAGCGGAGGCTGACGCGCCTTTAATGCAATATTTTTATGGCTTTTTCACTGTTCAATAGGAAGTAAGCTTCTTAAAATTTCTCTTGACATTTTCGCTGCCCTAATTTAATATGAAGTCAGCTTCCTAAGAAGTTAACTTCCTATTTGAGGAGTGAGGAGCGTGAAAACGATTATCAAGGATTTGCGAACTGCCGCAGGATTGACGCAGCAGCAGCTTGCGAACCGGGTTCGTGTGACAGTAAGAACGATCAATTCCATAGAAAGAGGCGAATACAATCCATCGCTTGTTCTGGCCTACAAGATCGCACAGGTATTTCATACGACCGTTGAAGAGTTGTGCTGCTTGAAAGAAAATGTAGAATGTGAGGAAAATCAGGATGAAGATCACAAATAAGAAAATGTTTATCCGGGGGATTTTATTATTACTGCTTGCCGTTGGTATTGGAATATCAAGATTTTGTATATTTACCGAGGCTACGCATGGTATTCCAAAGGCGGTTATCGGCATAGGTATCTGCTTACTTGCAGCTCTTTATCACATGGTAATGGCCCTGCATATTGACGGCGAGGACGAGGGAGCGGAGGAAAAATAACTATGCAATTATTTGGCGGAAAGGGTAAGATGCTGGGCCTGCTCTTGGTATTGGCTGCCTTCGGCAGCTTTTATCTGGGTGATATTACCGCGTTCACAACCTCGCAAAAAGCTATCGCAGGGGTTGCTCTCTTTATTATTGTTCTGCTGGCCGGCATTTCCCTTCTGAAACCTAAAAAAACGGAAGAGGATATGATTGCGGAACAGGATGAGAGAAATCAGTATATCGAATTGAAATGCGCTGAAAAAGCATTTCGGGTCGCACTGTACGCTTCATTTATGACCATTATAGCCGGCATGATTGCCTTTGGCCTGACAAGGGAATATGCCTTTATCTGGTTGGTTATGGGGGGGATTGTGCCTTACGGAACATCAAGAATTGCCTATATCGTTTCTGCATTCCGATACGACAAGCCATAAATGGAAGCAGGAAAGCACTGAATGAAAAATTAAGAGGCCAGGACACCTCCTTCGGGTGTGTCCTGGCCTCTATTTATCAATTATTCTAGTTGACTATTATACCGTGCCGAGGCGCAGCGGTTGAATGATCGTAGGATGCCTATAATAGCAGAAAAGCTGTGGAATATCGACGCTTCCTTGGCTTTCGGTCAAATCCTGCCGTGGCATTGGGACTGCACCCCTTCGGCCCGAAGAAGTTCACCCGCTTCTCCGCGAGTACCAGCCGCACCTCCCGGCTCCGGAGGCTCTCCCCGTCCAGACAGGTGACGATGTCCGCCTCCCCGGGGCTGGCGGTGATCACCACCTGCCGGGACGTCACCATTCGGGCGATGTGGGGAAATTTCCAATACTCCCCGGCGGAGTAGGCCGGGAACAACCGGGCGAAGGTGCGCTTCGGCACGTTTTTCACCAGGATGGTCTCCAGCACTCCGTCGTCCATCCGGGCCTCCGGCACCGGCATGGAGCCGCCGCCGTAGTACCGGCCGTTGCACATGGACACCAGAGCGAAGTCATCCTCCAGGACCTCCCCGTCCAGCTCCACCCGCCACCGGCGGCCGATGGGCTTGAAGAGAAAATTCACCGCCACGGACAGCAGGTAACTCCCCCGGCCGGAGAGGCCCGGCACATTTCCGTACCGGTGGACGGTGTCAGCAATGCGGGCGTCAATGCCGCTGCAGGCGATGGTGAGGCACAGGCGGCCGTTGCAGTCGATGAGATCCAGGGGGAATTCCGGCCCGTCCCACAGATGTTCCGGGTCGGAGAATTTTGCAGCGTCCGGGCCGAAGTTCTTCAGAAAGTCGTTGCCTGTGCCGGCGGGGATTACCGTCATGGCGGCGTTGGGAAACCCGGCGATGCCGTTGGCCGCCTCGTGGACGGTGCCGTCCCCGCCGCAGGCGTAGATGCGCACCGGCTCCCCGGTCTCTGCCAAGGCGCGGGAGAGGACCTCCGCTCCGCCGGGGCGGTCCGTCAGCAGGCACCGGCAGTCCAGATTGTGGGCCGCGGCCAGACGGTCCGCCAGGGCGCGGATGCGGGCAGTCTGGTCCTGCTTCCCGGCATGGGGGTTGATCAAAAAGACATGGCGCATGACAGGCCCCCCTTGGCGAAATATGAGATAAGAGTGAAGAGATGAAAGATGAGGACTGTCAGCGGCGATCTCTCCTGTCTTTTAACCTTTGTCTGGCTCTGTCTTTGCGCCTCCGTGGTAGAAGAAGGCGTCGCATTTGAGCATGCCGTTGTAGAGCTTGCGTTTCTTCTCCGCGCTGCGGCCGAAGGCGCGCTCAAACTCTGTGTGGGAGGAGAGCACCAGCACGCGCCAGCCCGCCGGCAATGTCCGGGCAGCTTTGCCGAAGGAGCGGTACAGGGCCTCCGCCTCTCTCTTTTCCAGCAGCCGCTCACCGTAGGGCGGATTGGTCACCAGCTGGCCGTAGTCGCTGTCCCGGTGGAACTTTCCGGCATCCGCCACCTCGAAGCGCACGCAGTCGTCCACCCCCGCCAGCTCCGCGTTGTGGCGGCTCAACTCCACCGCACTGGGGTCGATGTCCCCGCCCCAGATGTCGTACTGGCCGTGGAATTCTTGATCCATGGCCTCTTCGGCCGCGTCCAGCCACAGCTTGGCGGGGAGGCTCTGCCACTTTTGGGCGGCAAAGCGCCGGTCCAGGCCTGGGGCCCGGTTTTTGGCGATCAGCGCCGCCTCGATGGGAATGGTGCCGCTGCCGCAGAAGGGGTCGCAGAACGGATCCCTCCCCCGGTAGCGGGAGAGCAGCACCAGGGCGGCGGCCAGCGTCTCCCGCAGGGGGGCGCCGTTGTTGTGGGCCCGGTAGCCCCGCTTGTAGAGTCCGTCGCCGGAGGTGTCCAGGTACACGGCTGCGGTGTCCTTGATGAGGGCGAACTGGATCTGATAGCGGTCCCCGGTCTCCGGCAGGGTCTCGCAGCCGTAGGCCTGGCCAAGCCGCTTGGCAGCGGCCTTTTTCACAATGGCCTGGCAGGCGGGGACGGAGTGGAGCTGGGAGGAGATGGAGTAGCCCTTCACCGGGAACTCCCCGTCCCGGGGGATGCAATCCTCCCAGGGGATGGCGGCCACGCCCTGAAACAGCGCCTCGAAATCCGGGGCCGGGAAGCTGGCCAGCTCCACCAGCACCCGGGCGCCGCAGCGCAGGTTGATGTTCAGCCGGGGGATGTCCGCCGGGCCGCCGTCGCAGTGGACCCGGCCGTTTTCGGCCCGGACGTTTTTCAGGTCCAGCCGCCGCAGCTCGTCGGCCACCAGGGCCTCCAGCCCGAAGAGGCAGGGAATGGTGTATTTCATGGGGGTTCCTCCTTGGCGGGGCATACAGATGCCCGTGGATTTTCATTGGAGCCGGTGGAAGAGAGGCTCTCAGGGGGCGGCGTGGCCCAGCGTTCTGCGCTCCACGCGAATGGTGTAGACCTCCGACCCGTCGGCGCTGCCATGGCATCCCGGTACCGTGGAAGTCGCCACATTCCAACCCATCTGGCGGCGCATGTCGTTGGCGAACTTTTTGATGTTCTGCTTGCTCAGCGTACAGCCGCAGCGGAAGACAACATTCACATTCGCATAGCGGGATGTTCCGTCATCCATCGGGCTGAGCGTCCACGCCAGATCGTGGACATGGGGGTCCGGCCGCTCCACGCCAAAAGCGTCTGCAAATGCATTCAGATCGTCAATCTCGAAGAGGTCGCTGCTGTATTCCCCGGGCCAGACGGCATAGAGCCGGATCTCTCCGGCAGCGGCCCGGCGGTAGGCCTCTGCGGCAGAGGAGAAATCGTGGCCCACCTGCGTGAGACTGCCCGCAGCATCCAGAGACAGGTAGCAGACCAGGCTGCCTCTGTATGGAAAGGGATTGGCCTTCGCACTTCTTGGCTGACGCATGGAACATCCTCCTTGCTGCCTCCGCCTCAGCGGGGCGTTTTTCCTATTATAATGCAGACTGCGGAAAATGTCGAGATGCCCGCCGGCTCTTGCCGCAACTGCCGCCGGCGGGCCGGGAGGTTTTGTAACCAAAATGAAATGGTATTTGCAAAATGGGCATGATACAATAACGATAAACGCCGCCGGAGCCGCACTTCCCGGACGGAAACCTGAAGTTGCACGGGATTTTGCCGGATGCAAAGCAGAGTTGGTGGAAACGGCGGGGCGGTTCTGCTAAAATGACAGACAGAGAGGAGAGGCGTATGGCATTTGGAGAGCGGTTGCAGGAGCTCCGCCGGGCCCGGGGCATGACCCAGGAGGACTTTGCGGCCCAGCTGAAGGTCTCCCGGCAGGCGGTGAGCAAGTGGGAGTCCTGCCGGGGATACCCGGAGCTTGAGAAGATCATCTATATCTGCAACCGCTACGGCGTCACCATGAATGACCTGTTCTGCGAGGAGGTCCCCCTGGGCGGCCAAGAGACGCCGGCGGCGCCGGAGCGGATGGAGTCCCGGACACTGAAAACGGCGCTGGGAGATTTTGTGAGCAACCTGTCCCCGGCCAACAAATGGGCCGGAGTGGGGGGGCTGGCGGCAGTGACTGCCCTGGTGGCCCTGTGTATGCTGTATTTGAAAGGAGGCGGAGACAGCGAAATGACGGCATTGTGGATTGCGGCCATCGTGGTCTTTGGCGTGGTGGAGGCGGTGACCGCCGGGCTGGTCTCCATCTGGTTCGTGCCCGGCGCCGTGGCGGGTCTGATCGCCGCCATGGCGGGGGCGGGGCTCCTGATCCAGCTGGTGCTGTTCCTGGCGGTGTCGGCGGCGGCCCTGGCGGCCACCCGGCCCCTGGTGAAAAAGCTCTCCGCCGGGCGGGCTGTGCCTACTAACGCGGACCGGGTGCTGGGCCGCACCGCCAGAGTCACGGAGACCATCGACAACGACAGCGCCTCCGGCGCCGTCTATGTGGACGGCAAGACCTGGACCGCCCGCAGCGCCGACGGATCGGTGCTCCCGGCGGGCAGCCGGGTGGAGATCCGGCGGATGGAGGGTGTGAAGCTCATTGTGGAAGCGGCGCAGAAAGCGCCTGATAAAAAAGAGGAGGTTGTGTGAATATGATGGATGTGCTCAAGTGGGTTCCGCTGTTGATCCTGGTGGTGCTGATCCTGATCCTGCTGATCGGGAACATCGTCATCGTCCAGCAGTCCAAGGCCTATGTGGTGGAGCGGCTGGGAGCGTTCCGGACCGTGTGGGGCGTGGGACTGCACCTGAAGGTGCCCTTTGTGGAGCGGGTGGCCAAGAAGGTGTCCCTGAAGGAGCAGGTGGCGGATTTCGCGCCCCAACCCGTCATCACCAAGGACAATGTCACCATGCAGATCGATACGGTGATCTACTTCCAGATCACGGACCCGAAGCTGTATACCTACGGCGTGGAACGGCCCATGAACGCCATTGAGAACCTGACCGCCACCACCCTGCGGAACATCATCGGCGAGATGGAACTGGACCAGTCCCTGACAAGCCGGGACACCATCAACGCCAAGATGCGCGCCATTCTGGACGAGGCCACGGACCCCTGGGGCATCAAAGTCAACCGGGTGGAGCTGAAAAACATTATCCCGCCCAAGGAGATCCAGAACGCCATGGAGAAGCAGATGAAGGCGGAGCGGGAGCGCCGGGAGTCCATCCTCCAGGCGGAGGGGCAGAAGCAGTCCCAGATCCTGGTGGCGGAGGGCGAGAAGCAGTCCCTGATTCTCAAGGCGGATGCCGCCAAGCAGGCCGCCATCCTGAAGGCCGAGGGCGAGAAGGAGGCCCGCATCATGGCCGCCGAGGCGGAGGCTCAGGCCATCATGCAGGTGCAGACCGCCCTGGCGGACTCCCTGAAGCTGCTGAATGCCGCCGCCCCCAATGACCAGGTGGTGAAGCTGAAGGCTCTGGAAGCCATGCAGAAGGTGGCGGACGGCAAGGCCACCAAGATCATCATTCCCAGTGAGCTCCAGGGGCTGGCAGGACTCGCTGCCAGCGCCAAGACGGTGTTCGACACAGAGGACCCCAAGGGGGAGTGAGGGAAAAGCAGTACAGGCGCACAGCAAAAGCTGTGCGCCTGTATTTTGCAAATTGGGGCAGAGGGCGCAGCCCTTCATGTCCATTGCCGGGACGATGGGAGCCAGTGCCGGAAGAGCGTATTCCCATGATCCCATACAGACCCGCGCCGTAAGGGCTTCGGTCGGGACCTGCTGCGGCCGGGAGGGTCAGGTGCAGTCTGCGTCCCGGTGAATTGCCCGCGGCGGTCTGGAGTTCTGCCCTGTCTACGCGGGGAGGTTCGCCCAATGAGAGGCGCGCCCCGGAAGCCCGGTTTGGGGCACAGTGATTACAGCGATTTTTACCCATTAACCGCCGGTTAAAAGATCGTCAGAAAAATTGAACACCTGTCGATTGCAGCGCACCGCCGGAGATGGTATTCTGGGGACAGATCACAAGAGGGGGCTTTGCCATGCAGATCCACGAGATTATCCGCACCCGGCGGACGGCACTGGGGCTGACACAGGAGCAGCTGGCGGGGAAGCTGGGGGTATCAGCCCCGGCGGTGAACAAATGGGAAAGGGGAAACTCCTACCCGGACATCACCCTGCTGCCGGTGCTGGCCCGGACGCTGCGGGTGGACCTGAACACACTGTTGTCCTTTCGGGAGGACTTGACGGAGACGGAGATCGCGGAGTTTTTGAACCGGCTGTACGAGGTGTCCCGGACCGAGGGGTGCGGCGCGGCCTTTTCCCTGGCAGAGGAGAAGCTGCGCCAGTTCCCCAACAGCGACGCGCTGGCATACAGCGCTGCGGGGCTGCTGGAGGGTCTTCTGACCCTGTTCCCCGGCACCGATGAGACAGCCCGGCCCGGCCGGGAGGACTTTGTCGCGGGCCTGTACGAGCAGGCCGCCCAGAGCGCGGACCCCAAAATCCGGGAGTGGGCGACCTATACCGTGGCGAGCCGTTGCATCGCCCGGGGGGATCTGGACCGGGCGGAGGCGCTGCTGGACCAGATCTCCAACACCCACCGGGACAAGCGGGAACTGCTGTCCGCCCTGCGGCGGAAGCAGGGGCGGACCGAGGAGGCCTGGACCCTGCTGGAGCGGGAGCTGTTCGACCGGGCCCACGGCATCCAGACCACGCTGCTGTCCCTGATCGAGATGGCCCAGGCAGAGGGGGACCGGCAGCGAGCCCAGGGCTTTTGCGACGCCGCCCGGCGGGCGGGAGAGGCCCTGGACCTGAGCGATTACGCAGTGCTGTCCGCCCCCTTCCAGCTGGCGGCGGCGGAGCAGGACGGCCCGGCGGCGCTGGACCTGCTGGACCGGCTGCTGCATAGCCTGACAGTGCCTTGGGATCTGAGTGCCTCGCCCCTGTACCGGCATCTGGCCACCAAAGAGGCCGCCGGAGAGGCCCAGTCGGTGTTGCTGGAGCCCCTTCTGGACCAGGTAGAGGCGGACCCGGACTGCGCCTTCCTCCGGGAGATGCCGGAGTATGGGACGATGGTGGAGAAGTACCGGCGCGCCGCAGATGAGGCATGAGCTGGCGGGACCCACCGGACGGCGGATGAGACTGTCCGGTTCTGCCGGTGCCAGGACGCGGCGTGCCGCAGTTCTGCATTCCCTGCGGACCGTGCGGGAAAAAGAAAAAGCGGAAGGACGAAAGTCCTTCCGCTTTCATGCGTCTCAGCCGAACAGGGCATCGCCGCTCTTGAAGCCCAGGCCGGGGTGGAAGTCGAACTTCACCGCGCCCACGGCCACGTCGGGACCCACGGCCCGCTGGATGCGGGCGATGCCCTCGTTGCCGAAGCCGGCGCACAGCTCCATAGCGGTGACGCCTCCGGCGGCCAGCTCCTTCGCGGCAGCCTCCGCCTCAGCGTAGGTCTTGCAGCCCACCACGTTCAAATGGATGCTAGGGGTGGATACCACGGTGCGGGTGGTCTCATCGGCATCGCCGATAAGAAAGAGAAATGCGGCTTGCAGTGCCATTGTTATGTAGACCTCCCTGAAAATCAAGAATCAGAGCGAACAGATAAGAGATGCCGCTTTCCCTGCGGCTCTCTTATCTGCACACCCGTTATCTGGTATGTCACAGTCTGGTGACCACGGGGATAACCATGGGATTGCGCTTGGTGGTTTTGAACAGGTAGCTGCTGACGGCGGACTTGACGGAACCCTTCAGTTCCCCGTCATCCCGGCCCCGCTTGCGGGAGACGTTCTCCGCCGCGTCCCGGGCCACGCTCTGCAGTTCCTTCATCAAGTCCCCGGACTCCTTCACGTAGATGAAGCCCCGGGTGATGATCTCCGGCTCGCTGAGGAGGTTGCCGTCATGGGCGGAGATGGGCAGGACCACCACCACCATGCCGTCTTCTGCCAGGCGCTTGCGGTCCCGCATGACCACGGCGCCCACGTCGCCCACGCCGGAGCCGTCCACATATACCTCACCGGAGGGAACGGTGCCGCCCAACTTGATGGTCTTGGCCGTGATCTCGATGACGGAGCCGTTGTCGGCAATGGCGATATGGTTGCGGTCCATGCCCATGTCCTGGGCCAGCTGGGAGTGGATCTGGAGCATCCGCTGCTCGCCGTGGAGGGGGATGAAGAACCGGGGCTTCGTCAGGGCGTGGATGATCTTCAGCTCCTCCTGGCAGGCGTGGCCGGACACGTGAAGCATGTCGGCCCGATCATAGACCACCTTGACGCCCTTGCGGAACAGCTCGTTGATGACCCGGGACACCGTCACCTCGTTGCCGGGGATGGCGCTGGCGGAGATGATGACCTTGTCCCCGGCGCCGATCTCCACCTGCTTGTGCTGAGAGAAGGCCATGCGGTACAAGGCGCTCATCTCCTCGCCCTGGGAACCGGTGGTGACGATGACCTGCTTGTTCTTGGGCAGGCCCTTGATCCGGTTGATGTCCACCAGGGTGTTCTTGGGCACCTTCATATAGCCCAGCTCTGTGGAGACCTTCATGATATTTTCCATGGACCGGCCCGTGACGGCCACCTTCCGGCCGAAGGCCGCGGCGGCATCCAGCACCTGCTGGATCCGGTGGACGTTGGAGGCGAAGGTGGTGACGATGATCCGGTCCTCGCATCCCTGGAACTGGCGCTTGAAGGTGGCGCCCACCGTCTTTTCAGAGGGGGTAAAGCCCGGACGCTCCACATTGGTGGAGTCCGCCAGCAGTGCCAGGACGCCCTCCTTCCCCAGCTCGCCGAAGCGGGCAAGGTCGATGACCTCCCCGTCGATGGGGGTGGAGTCGATCTTGAAGTCGCCGGTGTGGACGATGGTGCCCATGTGGGTGTGGATGGCAAAGGCCACGGAGTCGGCGATGGAGTGGTTCACATGGATGAACTCCACAGTGAACTTGCCGGCCCGGACGCTCTTGCCCGGCTCCACCGTGATGAGCTTGGTGCTTTTCACCAGCCCATGCTCCTCCAGCTTCAGCTTGATGAGCCCCGCGGTGAACCGGGTGCAGTAGATGGGCATGTTCAACTGCTTGAGCACATAGGGAATGGCACCCACGTGATCCTCGTGCCCGTGGGTGATGAACAGACCCCGGATGCGGGCCCGGTTCTTGATGAGGTAGCTGACGTCGGGAATGATGAGGTCGATGCCGTACATGTCGTCCCCGGGGAAGGCCATGCCGCAGTCCACCACGATGATCTCGCCGCCGTACTCATAGGCGGTCATGTTCTTGCCGATCTCATTGAGACCGCCCAGGGGGATGATTTTCAATTTTTCTGCCATAGATCGATGATACTCCTTTGAAAAAATATGTAAAATACCCCCATAACAGCGGAAATGGCGCAAAATGAGCGCACGCAAACAAGAGACGCCCGTAGCCTGCGCGGCCCCGTTTCGCCGGCAGGGGTTCGGTCACGTCATTCCGTTGAAACCGTATGGGGTTTTATTTGACTGAGGCGGAGCGGCGCTCCGCACCAGTGAAATACTGTGGAACTGTGTAAAAAAGGGCGGAAAAGCAGTTGCTTCTCGACGCGCACTTTGTTATACTGAAACGAAGGCGCGGCCCAGGCAGAGGCACGCCCCGCGGCGCTCCGACAGCCGGCGGCCTGCCGCCGGCGGACACGGAAGGCCGCACCATTCTGCCCCTAGTATAGCACAGGTCAAGCGTTTTGTATACATTTTTTTCAAGAAAACCAAGATGACCGGCGGAAGGGCCGGAGAAAGGGAGTGAAGGGACATGCGGGCAACGATCAAGATGATCGCAGAACGGGCGGGCGTCTCCATCGGCACGGTGGACCGGGTGCTCCACGACCGGCCGTATGTGAAGGAGGAGGTCCGGCGGCGGGTGCTGGAGGTGATGGAGGAGCTGGATTACCAGCCAAACCGGGTGGCCAGCGCCCTGGCCACCAGCGGCATGGCCCGGCATTTCGCTATCATCCAGCCCACGTGGGAGAGCTATGTGGGCGAGGCCATGGCCGCTGGCGTGGCGAAGTTCCGGCAGGACCGTCAGGACTACAATGTGAGCGTCACCATCCACCCGTACCGCCAGGGGCGGATGGAGGACTGCCTGCACCTGCTGGACACGCTGGCGGAGGAGGTCCAGGGGATCGCCCTGTGCGCCGCGGACTGCCCCCAGGTGCGCCAGAAGCTGGAGCTCCTGGCGGAGCGGCGGATGCCGGTGGTGACCTTCAACTCCGACATTGCAGGCGCCCGGCGGCTGTGCTACGTGGGGGAGGACGCCCACCACGCCGGCCGGGTGGCCGGGGACATCGCCGCCAAGTTCCTCAGGCCCGGAGACCGGATCCTGCTGGTGTACGCCGACCACGGCTACGCCGGACACAAGGGCCGGGCAGACGGCTTTCTGGAGCGGCTTGCGGAGCGGGGGCTCCGGCAGGAGGACTGCCGGGTGGCAGAGACCCACGACAACTATGATGAGACACTGGCAGCGGTGACCGCCGCTTTGGCGGAAGAGCCGGACCTGAAGTATATCTATATGGCCAACCGCTCCGTGCCTGCGTGCATGGAAGCCCTGCGCGGGGCCGGCCGGATGGGACAGGTGCGGGTTCTGGCCCACGACAACAGCCCGGAGACGCGGACCTTCCTGCGGGAGGGACTGCTGGACTTCATCATTGACCAGAACCTGACCTACCAGAGCCGCAAGGCCCTGTCGCTGCTGTTTGATGCGGTGGTGGAGCACCGGACGCCGGAGCGGGACTGTTTCTATCCGGAGAGCCCCATCCTCACGGCGGAGAACTGCTGAAAGACTTTCTCCGGCGCCGGCTTCCCGCGGAGGCCGACTCTGGGGGAAGCTGTTTTTGGGAAAAGCTGTGTACGCAAACAGAAGGAGAACCGTGTCATGGAACAGACGAAAAAGCCGCTGCCTGGAGCGGTACTGCTGCTGGCGGCCCTGGGATTTGTGCTGGGGACCTGCGAATTTGTGATTGTGGGCATTCTGCCGGAGATCGCGGAGGGGCTGAACACCTCTCTGGCGGCAGTGGGAAAGCTGGTATCGGTGTTCGCCGCCTGCTACGCGGTGGGGACGCCTGTGATCACTGCAGCTACCGGCGGAATCTCCCGCCGGAAGCTGCTGGCGGTGCTGATGGGGGTGTTCCTCCTCACCAGCGCGGCAAGCTTTGCCGCTCCTAATGTGGCGGTGCTGTATGCCACCCGGGTAGTGGCGGCGCTGGTGTCCGGTACGCTGACGGCGGTGGCCATGCTCTATGCCAAGGAGGTCGCCGCCCCGGAGCAGACCGCCCGGGCCATCTCGCTGGTATACGGTGGCTTTTCCGTGGCAGCGGTGCTGGGAGTGCCCCTGGGCACTGCCGTGTGCCAGATCCTGGGCTGGCGGTGGACCTTCGCCGTGATCCTGGCTATGGGCGCAGCGCTGCTGCCGCTGCTGCTGCGCTCCCTGCCCGCGGTGCCGGCACAGGCGGACAGCGGGCTTCTGAAGTCCTTTTCCATCCTATGGGACCCCCGATGCTCCCTGTGTGTGGGGATGATCCTGTGCAGCGCCTCCGCCACCTATATCGTGTACACCTATCTCTCGCCGATCCTGACAGAGACACTGGGGCTTCCAGCGGGGGCGGTGAGCCCGCTGCTGCTGGTGATGGGAGCGTGCAGCGCCGCCAGCAATCTCATCTCCGGCCGGCTGGGGGAGCGGGGCGGCCTCCGGACCCTGCCCATGGCCTTCGCCGCCCAGGCGGTGCTGTTTGCCCTGCTGCCGCTGCTGCTGGGAAACCGGTGGGCGGGCCTTGCGGGGGTCTTTGCCATGGGGCTGCTCATGTACCTGCTGAACACCCCGGCCCAGATGCACGCGCTGTCTCTGGCAGAGCAGGATTACCCCTTCGCTTCCAGCCTGTGCGCCTCCGTACAGCCGGTATCCTACAACTTCGGCATTGCTATCGGCTCCTTCATCGGCAGCGCCGTGCAGGAGGGGTGGGGATTCCGCCCCCTGGGCCTGCCGGCGGCAATGTTCGCCCTGGCGGCACTGGGGCTGAACCTGCTGCTTCTGCGCGCCAACGGCCGCCGGACGGCCGCGGCGGCATCCTGAGGACCATCAAAACAGGCTCGGGCCGGATCAGCCCGGGCCTGTTTTAACAGTTGCTTCTTGTGGGAAAAACTGCTATACTATTCTCCAATATGGGTATGTATGCGTCCCTTTCAAAAGGAGACCTGATCGAGATGAACAACAAGAAGCTCTCCCGCCTGCTGGAGCCCAATCTCAAGCTCTACTTCCTCTGCATGATCGTCTTCGCGGCGGCCACCGCCACGGTGAGCCTGCCTCTGGGACTGGTGGAGATCGCCTGCACCGTGGGCCTGTATGCCTATTTCACCAACCGTAACCAGAAGCGGCGGCAGAACATCCTCCAGTACATTGATAATGTCACCGGCAGCGTGGATACCGCCAGCAAATCCACCCTCATCAACTCTCCGCTGCCCATCATGGTGTTCCGGCCGGACACCGGCGAGGTGATCTGGAGCAATGAGAACTTCCTGCAGCTGGCCGGCGTGCGGGAGCACCTGTTCGAGATGAAGGTGGAGGATGCAGTACCGGATTTCCCCGTTCAGTGGATGCTGGAGGGAAAGCAGGAGTGCCCGGACCGGGTGGTGATGAACAGCCGGCGGTTCCGGGTGTACGGCAGCCTGGTGCGGGCCAAGGGCCGGGGGGCCGAGCAGAACCTGGTGGCCACTACCTACTGGGTGGATACCACAGAGGCCGACGACCTGCGGGAGCGGTACACCGCCACCCGGCCGGTGCTGGCCATTTTGATGGTAGACAACTACGAGGACCTGATGAAGGCATGTGCCGATACCCAGCGCAGCGCCGTGCTGGCCCAGATCGACGAGAAGCTGAACAACTGGGCCGCCTGCGCCGACGGCCTGCTGCTGAAGACGGAGCGGGACCACTACCTCTTCATCTTTGAGGAATGCCACTACGACCACTTTGTGGAGGAGAAGTTCTCCATCCTGGATGCCATTCGGGAGATCAAGGTGGGGGATGTGTGCCCTACCCTCTCCATCGGCATTGGCAAGGATGCCGACGCTATGGCGGAGCTGTACCGCAACGCCCGTCTCAGCCTGGAGATGGCCCTCAGCCGGGGCGGAGACCAGGCGGTGGTCCGGGGAAAGGTGGACTTCCAGTTCTACGGCGGCCGCAGCAAGTCCACGGAAAAGCGCACCAAGGTGAAGTCCCGGGTCATGGCCAGCGCCCTGAACGAGCTGATGGCCGACGCGTCCGAGATCTATATCATGGGCCACAGCTTTGCGGACATGGATGCCGTAGGCGCCGAGGCGGGGCTCTACTGCATTGCCCGCAAGCACGGCAAGCGGGCCCAGATGGTCATTGATCTGGAGCACAACGCCGCCGGAGCGGTTTTGGCCAAGCTCCAGGCGTTGCCGGAGTATGCGGGGGCGTTCACCTCCGGGGCGGAGGCATTTTTGAAAATGAGGCCGGGCGCTCTGGTCATTGTGGTGGACACCAACCGCCCCGACATGGTGGAGAGCCCCCAGCTGCTGGAGTCCAGCAACCGGGTGGCGGTGATCGACCACCACCGCCGGGCGGCCAGCTACATCGAAAACGCCGCCTTCAGCTTCCACGAACCCTATGCCTCCTCCGCCAGTGAGCTGGTGACGGAGCTCTTGCAGTATCTGGTGGAGCCCGCCGATCTGCTGCGGGAGGAGGCGGAGGCGCTGCTGGCCGGCATCGTGCTGGACACGAAGCACTTCACCCTGCGCACCGGCGGCCGGACTTTTGAGGCGGCGGCCTTCCTCCGCCGGGCGGGGGCCGACACCACCGACGTCCAGCGGTTGTTCCAGAGCGATCTGAGCGAGATGGTGTCCCGCTACGACATCATCCGCCGGGCGGAGCTGTACCGGGAGGACATCGCCGTGGCGGCCATCGACCAGGAGGGCGTGGACCGGGTGACGGCGGCCCAGGCGGCGGACGAGCTGCTGAGCCTCAAGGGCGTGAAGGCGTCCTTTGTGGTATTCCCCAGTGGGGAGAACGTGCAGATGTCCGCCCGTTCTCTGGGAGAGGTGAACGTCCAGGTGATCCTGGAGGCCCTGGGCGGCGGCGGCAACTCCACCACTGCCGGCGGCCGTGTGGAGAACACAGATGTGGAGACGGTGAAGAGTCGTCTGCTGGAGGCCATCGACGCGTATTTTGAAAAGTGAGGAGGAGCGCGGCCATGAAGCGATTTCTTTCCACATTTGGCATCTGCTTGGCGCTGGTGGAGGCATTCCTCTTTTTCGGAGGATACCAGCTCTTTGATTTCAGCCGGCGCTGGTATTTGGCAGGCGCGTCCATCGCCCTGGTTCTGGCGGTGCTGGTGTGCATTCTGGTTCATCAGAATGACCGGCTGGAGGCGCTGGAAAAACGGACCCGGCAGCTGGAGGAACAAATTCAGAAACAGAACGACTAAAAGGAGACGTTATCATGAAAGTGATTTTACAGCAGGATGTGAAGGGCCAGGGAAAAAAGGGCCAGATGGTGGAGGTGTCCGAGGGCTATGCCCGGAACTTCCTCCTGCCCCGGAAGCTGGCCATCGCCGCCACGGCGGACGCCATCAACACCATGAACCTGAAGGAGAAGGCCCGCAAGGCTGAGGAGGCCCGGCAGAAGGCGGAGGCGGAGGCCACCGCCGAGAAGCTGAAGGAGTGCATGGTGAAGCTCACCGCCAAGGCCGGCAACGGCGGGCGGCTGTTCGGCGCCGTCACCACCAAGGAGATCTCCGACGGGCTTAGGCAGCAGTTCGGCATCGACATCCCCAAGCAGAAGCTGGTGTTGGACGAGCCCATCAAGGCGTTCGGATCCTATCAGGTGAAGGCCAAGCTGGGGTTTGAGGTCAACGGGACGGTGTACGTCTCCGTGTTTGAGGAAAAATAAAGGGAGTTCCTCTGTTTGGGGGCACGTTCTGGGGGAGAGGAATGGGCCGCCATTGCGGCAGTCTCGGGGGCTCCTGCGCCCGCAGGGGTGCGCCCCCGCGCTCTTTTTTGGCTGTGCCAAAAAGAGAGTGCGCCGCGCCCGGTGGAAGAGAAAAGGCGCTTGGCGCGCTCTGGTACAATGGCCCTTCGCGCTTTCCTAACCCAAACAGGTGGACTCCTATTCACGGCGAGGTGACAGTAAGATGGCAAACGAAGACCTTCTCCTGCGGCAGATGCCCCACTCTCTGGAGGGGGAGCAAGCCGTCCTGGGCTCCATGCTCATCGACGCGGACTGCGTCAAGGATGTGATGGACAAGCTCCGGCCGTCAGATTTTTACCTCCGGCAGAACCGGGAGATTTTTGAGACCATCTACTCCATGTTCACCTATGCCAAGCCCATCGACGGCATTACCGTCTGTGAGGAGATGCAGAAGGCGGGCACCTACGACGAGAACACCACCCGTTCCTATCTGGCCCAGCTGATGGAGATCACCCCCACCAGCGCCAACGTGATGGAGTACGCGGCCATCGTCCGGGACAAGGCGTTGCTGCGGGGCGTGGCCCAGGCCGCCGCCGAGATCACCGCCATGGTGCAGGAGGGCGTGGGCGAGGCCTCCGAAATTCTGGAGGCGGCGGAGCAGAAGGTTTACGCCGTCCGCCGGGGACAGAGCGCCCAGGACATGGTGCCCCTGCGGCAGGTGCTGCCGGAGGTGCTGGACCGGCTGGGAGAGATGAGTGAGAGTGAGAATCACCTGCCGGGGCTCTCCACGGGTATGTCCGCGGTGGACCAGAAGATCACGGGCCTGAACAAATCGGACCTGATCCTGCTGGCCGCCCGGCCCGGCATGGGCAAGACCTCCTTTGCGCTGAACGTGGCCCTGAACGTGGCCAAGGCCGTCCACAAGACAGTGGCCGTCTTCTCTCTGGAGATGAGCCGGGAACAGCTGGCCACCCGCTTGCTGGCCTCCGAGGCATTGGTGGAGAACAACCGCCTCAAGACCGGCGCCCTGCGGGAGACCGACTGGGAGAAGATCGCCGGGGCCGCCACCATCCTGAATAAGGTGGATATCCGGATCGACGACAATCCCATGCTGTCCGTGGCGGACATGAACGCCAAGTGCCGCCGGCTGGATGATCTGGGCCTGGTGGTGATCGACTACCTGCAATTGATGACCTCTGCCGGCGGCAAGGGCTACGCGGGGGAGAACCGCCAGCAGGTGGTGTCCGACATCTCCCGGATGCTGAAGATCATGGCCAAGGAGCTGAACGTGCCGGTGATCTGCCTGAGCCAGCTGTCCCGCGCCAGTGAGAAGCGGGACGACAAGCGGCCCATGCTGTCGGACCTGCGGGAGTCCGGCGCTATCGAGCAGGACGCAGACATCGTGCTGTTCCTGTACCGGGATGACTATTATAATGAGGATTCGGAGAAGCACAACATTGCTGAGTGCATTGTGGCGAAAAACCGCCACGGTGAGACCGGCAAAGTAGAGCTGCGGTGGATGCCGGAATACACCCAGTTCTCGACCTTGGATACGAGGT
>OOCU01000195.1_pt1 | contig 68042 bp, 63 predicted proteins | sample 1671781 | NCBI WGS metagenome assembly OOCU01 (sample SAMN06348192, study PRJEB24527) | human gut metagenome | reverse complement strand
CCCAACCATTATCCATTACTGATTTTCCAAAATTTAATACTTGACTTAATGCCTTCATATTTAAGTCTTCTATACAAACACAATCAAATTTTTCTATAAGTTTTTTGGATAATTTATGTAGAAAATCTTTTCTTTGGTTTGCTACTTTTTCATGAACTATCGCTAGTTTTATTCGTTGTTTTTCTCTATTCTTACTTCCTTTTTCCATTTTAGAAAATTTTCTTTGTTCTCTTGCTAGTTTTAGCTGTTCTTGTCTGTAGTATTTAGGATAATTTGCATATATTCCTTCTGAATCAACATATAATTCGTGCATGGAAAAATCTAATCCTACAAAAGTTTTTGACTTCTTTTCGATTACTTGGTTTTCATATTCGAAAAGAATACTTGCAAAATACTTTCCACTTGCGGATTGACTTATTGTTACAGATTTTAATTTGTAATTATCTGGAATATTACGATGTATTTTTATTTTAATTAGTGATTTTATCTTAGGTATTTTTAGATAATTATTCACTATTTTTATATTATTATTTACATTATTAGTGGTATATGCTTTTTTTGTTTTTCTTTTGGCTTTGAATTTTGGAAATCCTATTTTAGTATTTTTGAAAAAATTATCATACGCAGTCTCTAAATTTTTCTGTGCATTAGTTAATGCTAAACTATCTACTTCTTTAAGCCAAAGATATTTTTCTTTATATTGAGCAGGAGTATTATGGAGCATTCCTTTCGTTTTTTCATAATAAGATATTTTATCTGCAAGCATTTGATTATAAATAAAACGAGTACAACCAAATGTTTTAGCAAAGAAAATCTTTTGTTCTTCACTAGGATATATTCTAAATTTGTATGCTTTTTTAGATAAACTATCTGACTTAGCTTTTCTTACCATTTTTTATACCCTGACTTTCAATATATTTCTTAAGAATATTTATTGGCGCACCGCCTGTAGTGAGCAAACAAAAACTTTGACTCCAAAAATATTCTTTCCATAATTTTTTACGAATACTTGGAAACTCTTTTTTTATAAGTCTACTACTAGCACTTTTATAAGCATTTATAAATTTACTTATTTCACTTTTAGGATGAGCTCTAAATAATATATGAACATGATCTTCATCATGGTTCCATTCTTGCAAAGTTATATTATATTTAGGAGATATATACTCAAATATTTCTTTAGCTCGTGAAGAAATGTTGTCATCAAAAACTTTTCTTCTATATTTTATGACTAATACTAAATGATAATTTAGCAAAAATACTGAATGAGCATTGTTGTCTAAATTCATTATAATCACCACATTTTTTTATATTCGACCAATAAGATTATCTCATAAAACATATATCCAGTCAATCTCCTAAGGAGCAATTCATCTCACTACCTTAGAGGTAGGAGACTTCTTGCTCAGTATGGTTAAATTACCATAACTACCACTACCATCATTTGTTAAATAAACTAAAACTTCGGGATAACCATCATTGTTTAAATCAGCTATCTGTACATCATTTACAGTATATCCTACGATATCATGAACTTCTTTGCGATTTACAACAGATAAATTTTTAGGTTTTATTATTAATCTATCTCCATCTTCTCTTACCTTAAAGATATAATCATCCCAATGTAATGTCTGATTAAAATCAGGATTTTTAGCAAAAGATATGGATAAATTCAATCCACTAATCGCCATAAAACAACATACCATTACTAAAAGTTTCACCAATTTAAACATATTATCCCTCTTTTCTAAAAAAATTTATTAATAAAATATATTCTCTCTATCTTATTCTAGATAAATAAAAAAAATCCTATTTACCTAAAATATATCTTTCAATACCATAAGCTACACCATCTTCAAATACTGATGGAACTACAATTTTAGCACTATTTCTAGCTTTTACACTGCCATTTGCCATTGCCATACCCATTCCCACTGTAGATAAAATTTCAATATCATTATCTCCATCACCAAAGGCATAGCTATCTTTTATATCTATATTCAATAATTCTAATACCTTTAATGCACCTGTAGCTTTAGAATTTTCTTTAGCATAGACTTCTAAATGGCAATAATTATGGTTCATATCCTCTACATAAGTCATATCTTCAGGCAAATTCTCTATGATATATTTTCTATCTTCATGTCTAGGTGAATCTATTTCTAATTTATAAACATCTATAACTTTTTTATCATAATCGAAAGTCAATTGGTCAGCAAAAATTCCGTATTGCCCTAAACGATAGATTAGATACTCAAATTTTTTATCTACATAAGTATGAAAATCTCCCTGTAAGCTGTATTGCATATCATGTCCATCACAAATAGATGTGATTTTTTCCACAAAAGATTTTTCAAGTGGCGCTCTATAAATAATCTTATCATGGAAAAATATAACTGAACCATTGAGCAATACATAGCCATCGAAACCAAAATTTCTTATCTTTTCATCAAGAAAAGCAAGTGAACGACCACTAGCAATAAATACATAATGACCTTGCTCTTGTAATTTACGAATCGCTTTTTGTACGTTTTCACGCATATAACGATAATCTGGATGTGTTCCTTCAATCAATGTTCCATCAATATCAAAAAATACTGCTTTCATAACATACCTCATTACTAAAAATTTTATCTTTATTTTAATAATCTCTTTCAATCAATTCTATTTCTTGCTCTGTAGGATATATTCCATGCTCATAAATTTTTTCATAAATTCTTGGAATATTTTTCAATCTATTATTCATATCTACTATATCAAAGGATGCTAAATCTATATCATCATCTAATAACCATTCACAATAATTTTCATATTCTTCACCACTTTTTTCACTATAGGCTTCAGCAATACTTTTTAATCCATCAATACCACCACAATCTTCAATAATACCATATCCTTTACCTTTTAATACACGTGGTAAATCCTTTTTCGATAATGTTTCATCTATGATAATTTTTTCTAATTTTACATTTATTTCCCAATCATCACCAAAATCATATGTAAATCTAGTTTTAGGCATCATTGGTGTAATAAAGTGTTTCATTTTCACATCAAAAATATTAAAGTCATAAATCCTTTTATCTAATTCATTAGTTTCACTATCAGGTAATCCTATCTTTATTATATTTAATAAAAATTTTCTTGGTATCTCTATATTTTCTCTTCCCAATTCCTTTATTAATTTAGATTTATTCAATTCCATCTTAAATTCAAAATCAAACAAATGATTAGCTCTCATTTCAAAAAGAGTCATAACAATATATGCTAATCTTGCTAAAGAAATATCTTCCGAAACTTGAAAACGACGCCACATTCTTGGCTTATAACCTTTTAATTCAGCATTAAATTGATAAATCGAACAATTTGTCATAATATATTACCTTTTCTTCATTATAATTTTTTAAATTCTTCTTATAAAAATATTTGCATTATCTATAGAAATATTGTACCATAAGAAAAAACTAAAATATATTAATATATCCGTTGTGCTAGTTAATTTCTAATAATTGTACTGTGTATACTAAAAAGCATTGTTCCAATCTTAGTTGAAATCCTATTAAAGATTTAACACATATTCTTTCTATGTCGAATAGATTTACCCAACTAGAAAAAAATGTTTCTATATATCTTCTCTTTCTTTTTAAATCATTTGTTATTTTTTCATCTTCCCGTATCTTCATATATCCCTTATCTGCAATAACTTTACTACATCTGTATTCACTAAGCAACGTTTTTACCAATGCAGTATCAGTTTTTGAAGCTTTCGTTACAACATATGCTCTTATTAGTCCGTTGTTATCAATTTCAAAATATCCTTTAAATCCGTAATAATACTGTTTTTTTTAGCATTAGCACAAGCCGGCAATGGTAAGCTGTCCATAATCAAATAAGCAGGATTTGGAGAATAGTTTTCAGATAAACTGATACATACATACGCATGTATTGTAGGGAAAAAAGAGCATTACAGCAAATACGATTAAAACGGGAAAGTTCAAGAATTTGACCTGGTTTAAAAACAATATTTTTCAAAAAGGAATAAAAACGGAATTGATTTGTAATATCTAAAGAAACCTGCTAACATAATAAAGAAAGAATAACAGCATCGTTTAATTTTGATTGAGTAACATTTCTACGATATCGAATACGAAGTTAAAATTTGAAATTATTTGATTTACAATGATATTGCTTCAACATTATGCACACTTCTTTGAGTTGGTATACTTAGAAATGTACTCTTGTTAAACCTTTTTTCAAACTATTTTTTAACTAGCACAACAGGTATATTATTAATAATTTATTATAGAAAGTAGTCTGATTTTATGTCGCGCGTTTTTGATAAATTTTATTTTAAGCCTAAACAAACAATTTTAAGTATAGATTCTTTAATTAATGCTTCTCGATCTCATGATGAAAATATTGCTCCTTTTATTAACAACATGTTTTGTCCGGAATGTCTTCAAGCTCAATTAACATTCTGCCATGAAACCTCTAAACATAAAGCTTATTTAAAAAGAATTCCATCATCGAGCCATGCTCCTAATTGTTCATACAATTATAAATATGCCTCTAATTCCAGTATTAAAAAATATATTACCAGTTTATCTTCCGAGCAAGTTGAAGATAAATTAAATTCTATTTTACATTTGTTAACGCGAAAAAATATAACAAGTACCACTTTAATAGATAATTCTAAAGCCAATTCAAATAATCATAAAAATCCTTTATTTGTTTATAATATAAATAATTCTATTTCTGGCGTTCTTCCACAAAAAAAAGTTAATTCTTATTTAGATCCAAATATTATTGGTAATGATATTTATCTTTTCTATGGTGAGAATATTAAAATCAAACAAAATATCATTGATAAAAATAATAAAAAATTTTATCTTTTAGAGTTTAAAGCTAAAAATAAAAACCAAGAATGGACTTCCCGCTTTAAAATATTTAGAAATACTATACGCGATATTATAGATGAAAATGCTGAATATTATATTGCTACAATAGGCACACTAAATTTAAATTATTCAAAATTACAAATATCACCATTACTTCCTAATGCTTTAAAAATTAAACTCATACCTAAATAAAACTATAAATTTTATACTTCATAATAACTAAAAAATTTAATATATATAAGAATTAATATGCATCTCATTAGTGTTAGTACGGATAGCACAAATTATAAAATATATGAATGCTTTATAATTCAAAAAAACAAAAAATTTTTGCACTCTAATATTTCTTTTAAATATAAATTAGATATTCTTCGTAGATGTCTTAATATAGATTTATATTAAAAAAGCCTTAAAAACTATTCAAAAATTATTTTTATTTTTGTGAGGTATCATATGAATAATCTATTTATTGTCAATACGCCTTTTCACTTATTAACCTCTTTTATTTTAAGTAAAGGCTTCTTTCCGGAAGATAATAACTACTTGGCTTTAATTCATCCGCATGGATATGAAAAATGGGCTTCTAATCCTTTAATGAATTATATTTCTAGTACACAATGTGGATACAAAGAAATTTTTCCTTTAATTCATTTTCTTTCTAGCAGAAATAAAACTGTACCATTTAAAACACAAGTGCAACAAGTTCAAAACTCTATCGGCAAATTACATATTAATAACGTGTTTTTAGGTAGTGATATTGATCCACAAAATCAACTATTAGTAGCTAGTTTAAATATCAATAAATTTAATCGTTACGAAGACGGTTTATATTCGTATTATAATAAAAATCGTCGTCGTTCTAAAATTGATGAATTATTTCATAAACTAAAAATTTGGGGCATAAAAAAATCTGCTAATATCAAAGGAAACTTATATATAAATACCTCTACAGCTAGTGATAGTAAGGCTGCTATTGCTGATTATATGTATAAACCTGAATTACTACAAAGATATTCTCCTAATTCTATTGAAATAACAAAAAAAGTTATTGATATTGCTATACATGATTTAAAAAATAAAAATCTATTGCAGAAAAAAATTATTAATCCTTCTATTCTTTACCTGAGTCAACCATTAGTTGAACAAAAATTATTTTCTATTGAAGATGAATTACATTGTTTGCAAAATTTAATTAAACCATTAAATAAACAAGGACAACTTTTATATAAACCTCATCCTAATGATAATAAAGATAAAATTAATTATTTTCAAGAAAAAATACCTCAATTAAAAATATTTAATTCTATTGAGCCTGCTGAACTCTTATATACTATTGAAGATAATCTAATTGCTGTAGTCAGCTATCAATCCACAGCTTTAATGTATACTGATAAATTCTCCAATCATGTCATAAAAGCTATTAGTTTATCTGATTTTGCTCAAAGTCCAATGTACTATAAATATAAAGAAATCATGCAAAATGCAGGTGTTTATTTTCCAAATAAATTAAATGAAATTTTAAAAATTTTAATGAAAGGATAACGTTATGGATTTTTTTAAAAATATTATTTTAAAAAAAGAAACATTAGGTAATAATAAACTAATTGAAGATACAACTAGCATTCATATTGCTTTTGGTATTGATGCTAATTTTACTATTGGTACTGGTGTTCTTATCTACAGTATTTTACAACATAATAATAATAATATAGTATTCCATATATTCACTGATAATATTTATCCTGAAGATATTTCTCGTTTTAAAGAATTAACTTATAAAGCTAATAATATATCTATTATTATATATTATGTAAATCCTAATAAATTTTCTACTTTACCTATATTTTTTACTTGGTCTCAAGCTATGTATTATCGATTTATTATTAGTAAATTACTATATAATATTACTGATAATATATTATATTTAGATTCAGATATCCTTTGTTTGAACTCTTTTGAAAATCTCTTTCATCAAAATTTTTCGTCTAATATAGCTGGAGTTGTTTCAGATCATGATAGTATGTTAAATTATGCTCAAAAAGCATTTAATTTAAATAGTAATTATTATTTTAATTCTGGATTTTTAATAATTAATTTAATTAATTGGGAAAAAAATAATATTTCAGATAAAGCAATATCTCTTTTATTAAATAAAAATAACTTTAAATATTATGATCAAGATGTATTAAATTTATTACTAGCAAATAAAACTTTATTATTAGAAAAAAAATATAATACTATTTATCATCTTGCTGATATGAATACCCCTATTTCTAATGATACTATATTTTTACACTATTCTGGAAGTGTAAAACCGTGGCAATCTTGGGGGCAATATCATTTTCTTACTCCTCTATGGTTAAAATATAAAAATAATTCTCCTTGGAAGAATGTTCCCATACTCCAACCTCAAACCTATAAACAAGCTAAATTTATGACCAGAATGTCTTATCGCAATAAAAAATTTATAAAATCTATTTATTGGTATATAAAATATTCATTTTGGAAAATAAAATCTAAACTTAAAGTATAAGGAGCCATTCTATATGTTGTCTGCAATATCCAAATCAAAAATTATTGATATCTTAGATAAAATAATATTATCTTGCTTAATTTTATATGCATTTACTTTTTTATTAGACATAAATATCAATTTTTTAACAACTGCATTTATTTTTGGTATTATAAAATTATTTTTTATCAGACCTCAAATAAAAATCTATTCTAAACATTTTTATTTTATAGCTTTTTTTATTCTTTGCACATTTTTATCTGTTATATTTAATGACATTTCTTCCAATTTATCATCTTATAAATCAAGATTTATTTCTCCATTAATAGGTATTTTAATAATATTCTTATACCAATTTACAAAAAAACAAATTATTATTATATTATCTAGTTTTTCTATTTCATTACTACTTAATGCTCTAATTATAATTTATCAATTTCTACAAGGAGAAACTGGTAGACTAATTGGATTTGCTAGTAATTATATGTTATTATGTGGCATTAATTTATTAATCCTTCCTGTTATTTATACTATAGCAATATCTAAATCAAATATTTCAAATAAATTGCGTATACTCTATTTATCAACAATATTAATAAATATTCCAGCTATAATTTTTGAAAATACTCGAATTGTTTGGTTAGGACTATTCATTACTTTTTCTATAATCAGCATTGTATCTATTAGAAATAAATTAAAATCTTTATTTATAATAATTTTAATTCTATTAAGTTCTTCCCTAATCTTCCAATTTTCACCTGAATCATATCAACGCTTCCAATCAATTACTGATACCACTCAATCAACACAATCTAACTATCAACGTATTTTAATGTGGAATGCATCTATAAAAATGTTTATAGATTATCCTATTTTTGGAATAGGTATTGGCAACTACCATGATAAACAAGCTTCATCTTATCTTACTGAAGAATTTATTGACATACCTTACCATCCTCATAATACTTTTTTATATATTCTATCTGAATCTGGTCTACTAGGTGCTATTTCTTATATATCTTTATTTTTATATTTATTTTATAATGCAATTAATAACTTCAAATCCACAAAAAATATTATTTCATTATCATATATAGCTTGCTTAATAGCATACAATATAAACTGCCTAACAGATACAATGTTCTGTGGATACAATATAAAAACTACCACATATATATTTTGGTTATTTACAGGTATGTATTTAATATTAAATAAACAAATAATTACTAATTATAATAATAAGGATAATTAACATGTATCAAATAAAAAATTTTATACAAAATATTGTTTCATACAATTATTGTTCCAATCCATCTAATTATATTAATATTGGTTATGGTATTGATAATAATTATGCTCGTTGTTGTGCTTCTTCTATTGCTTCTTTTTGCCTTAACAATCCAACTAAAAACTTTAATTTTCATATAATGGCAAAAAAATTATCTACTAATAATAAAGATCGATTTAAACAACTTGCTCAATTATACTCTATAAATATCAATATTTATAAAATCAATATTGATACTTTAGCTAACCTTCCCACCCAAATACATTTACCTATAGCCACATATTTTCGCTTTATTTTACCTTTAGTTCTAGATAATATTGATAAACTTTTTTATATTGATGCTGATATAATCTGTCTAAAAAATGCTGATGAATTATTCAATACCAATTTAAATGACAATATTATTGGAGCTGTCCCTGATTTACCTTGGATGAATACAAAACGTAATAAAGCTCTTAATTTACGAAATCACATTTATTTCAATGCTGGTATGCTAATAATTAATATTGCTAAATGGAATAACTTTAATACTTTTGCCAAAATTTTACAAGCAATTCAAAATGAACCACAAAAATTCCGTTATCTAGACCAAGATGCTTTAAATCTTATTTTAACTAATCATATTCAATATTTAGATACTAAATTCAATTGTATAGATATTAACAGTATTGAGCAAAAAAATATCATTTTATTACATTTTGCTGCTCATCCTAAACCATGGAATATTGCTTTTTCTATCAGTAAACTTTGTAACAAATTTAATAAAAATTTATATCAATATTATGAAAATAAAACCCCCTGGAAAAATTTCCCATTAGAACAACCTAAAAATTATAAAGAAATGAAAAAATATTCTCATATTCTTTATCAAAAACAAAAATATTTTTCTAGTTTAAAATGGTATTTAAAATATATTTTAAATAAAAATTAATAGGAGTTTTTATGTCACAACTATTATGTTCTTTAAAAAATACTATAAAATATATTAATGTTAATGAAGCTAACATTAATATTGGTTACGGCATAGATGATAATTATAGTCGTGCTACAGCTAGTTCTATTGTTTCAATTTGTTTAAATAATCCACATAATACATTTAATTTCCATATTATCGCTGATAGTTTATCAATTGATACAAAAATAAAATTTAAACAACTATCTAAAAAATATTGTATAAATATATATATATATGAAGTCGATATTTCTTATTTAAAAAAATTACCTATTTTAAATCATTATTCTACAGCTATATATTTTAGATTATTACTTCCCTTAATATTAAAAAATTATAAACAAACTATATATCTAGATGCTGATATTATTTGTATAAATAATATCAAAGAATTATTTACATTAAAATTAAAAACTCATATAATTGCAGCTGTCCCTGATGTTAGCTGGACTAGTAAGCAACGACTTTCAGAATTAAAATTAAATAATCATATTTATTTTAATTCTGGTATGTTAATTATTAATATAGATAATTGGAATAAACTTAATATTTCTAATCAAATTATTCAACTATTAAATAACCCCAAATATAGTTTTTCACATCCAGATCAAGATGCTCTTAATATTTTACTAACAAAAAAAGTTTTCTATCTAGATGAAAAATTTAATTGTATCAATATGAATAATATTAATTTATCTCATACCTGTTTATTACATTTTGCTGCAAAAGCTAAACCGTGGCATTTATCATGGACAGTTAGTCCTTCATGTAATAAAACTAATATTAATATTTATTCTCATTATGAAAAACTGACTCCTTGGTCCGATTCTTTTCTTGAAATTCCTAAAAATTATAAACAAATGCATTTTTATGCTAAATGTTTAAAAAAACATAATTTTTATTTTAAAAGTTCTTTATGGTATTTAAAATATACATACCATAAAATATTAACTATCTTATCTCTTGAAAGAAGATAATTATAATGAAAAATTTATTACAATCTATAAAAAATACTATTTCTTATATAAATCATAACAATGATAATTCTATCCATATTGGATATGGTATTGATAATAATTATGCACGTTGTGCAGGTACATCCATATCCTCTTTTTGTATTAATAATCCTACAAAAAGCTTTGTATTCCATATAATTACTTCCGGATTAGCACCTAATAATTTAGAAAAATACTCTATAATTTAGAAAAATACTCTATATTATCAAAAAAATATTCTATTAATATATTTATTTATGAAATTGATATCTCTTACTTTCAATCATTACCTACATCAAATTATTTTCCTATATCTATTTATTTTAGACTAATATTACCTTTAATTATTAATTCTACACAAAATATAATTTATGTTGATGCTGACATTATTTGTTTAAAAGATATTTCACCTTTATTAAATCAAATCTCCTCTAAGTCCAATATGATTAGTGCTACTCCTGATGTAAATTATATGCAAAAAAATAGATGTATTGCATTAAATCTTAAAAATCATATATATTTTAATTCTGGATTTCTTATCATAAATACATTTCTATGGAAATCACATTCTATTTTCCAAAAATCCTTATCCATTTTAGAAAAAAATCCTACTAAATTTTCTCATCCAGATCAAGATGTTTTAAATATATTATTAACCCAAAAAACATATTATTTACCACAAATTTATAACTGTATTGATTTAACAACTATAAACCACAAAGATATTGTTCTTCTTCATTTTGCTGCTAATCCTAAACCTTGGAATATATGCTGGTCTTTAAGTCCTAATTGTAATGAGTTTAATAAAAATTTATATCAATATTATGAAAAACAAACCCCTTGGTCAGGTTTACCACCTACATTACCTCGTAACTACAAAGAAATGGAATTTTATGCTAAGTGTTTAAGAAAGCATAAATATTATATAAAAAGTTTCCATTGGTATTTAAAATATTTATTAGCTAAAATCAAATACTTAATAAAAAAATATTAAAAAGAAATGTACCTAAAAAGTTATTTTTAGGTACATTTTCCTTTATATTGTAAAAATTTATTTTTTATATTTCTTTAATATTGATCTTATTATCCAATACATGGCTTTTATAAAATTACCATTTTTTATATAAAATTTTGCATATAATCTCATTTGACGATATTTTGTGGGATACTTATCTAAAGGCTCATTTTTCCATGGAGATATTTCTTTATAATCTCTAAAATATCTTGCTAAAGGATGAAAACACCATTCATGCCATGGTTTATTAAACCCATGATAATGAATAAAAATTGTATCAGTTGGTACATTTTGCAAATTTTTATTATATTTCAAGCTAATATTTGCCAAAAAATTATATTTTGGTTCTATATATTTAACTTTATCTTTTAACACTATATTTAAAGCATCTTGATCAAAACATCTAAATTCATAACCATATTTCAATTTTTTTTCTGGAAATTTATTTATTTCTCTTAAAATTTCTATGCACTTTTCTGATACTTTATATTCTACCCATTTTTTTAAATCAATATACATCATTCCAGAATTAAAATATTTTTTATTATCAGCCAATAATATAGGATTTCCTTTTTTATCTAAAATAAAATCATCTACTACTGCTGCTATATTATCTTTTAAATCTATATTCAAATAATCTTTTAAATCTCGTATAGCTACCATATCTGCATCTATATATAAATACTCATTTGTTAGATCTTTTAATTGATAGGGAATTGCAAATCTATAATAAGCAGCAACAGTAAACTCTTTATCATCTAAATTTAAAAATTCACTATTATCAATTTCATAAATAATAATATCTGTATCATAAAATTTTATAAGTTCTTTAAATCTACTTAATTCTTTATCATCTATTTTATTATCTATAAAAATATGAAAACTAATTTTTATATCTTTATTATTCTCCAAAATAGATGTTATTAATACTCCTACTGGATATGTAAAAGCTTTACTTATTCCAAAAGCAATATAAAAATCTGATTTTTTATTATCTCTAGTTAAATTTATTTTATTTTTAACAACATATTCAAACATATTATTTTCTTTTTTCCTCTATTACATCTTCACAAAATTCTATTACATTATTAATATCTATATTTTCTAAGCAAAGATAGCTTTTACATTGTTTGCGCTTTTTATCACTACATGGATAGCATCTCAACTTAGGATAAACTACTTTTACTTTATCACTATACGGAGCCCAATGTTTGTGTGAAGTTCCTGCAAAAATAACTATTGTATCAGTTTCTTGAGCTGCTGCAATATGTGCTGTACCTGTATCTACACTTAGTAATAAATCACTTTGTTTTAATAAATATCCCAATTCAGGCAAATTAGTTTTTCCACAAAAATTCACTATATCAATATTACTTTTTTCAATAAAACTTTGTGCATAATCATAATCATTAGCTGAACCTACTACATAAAAATTCAACTCATATTTTTGATTTAAAAAATTTAATACCTTTATAAAGTTTTCTTGCGACCAATCTTTAAATTTTATACCACTTCGTATACATAACGCCACATTTAATCTGTTTTTTGATAAATTATCTAATAAACTGCTCACCTTTAATTGGCTTTCATTAAAAAGATTAGGCATTACCATTTTTGCTTTATCAAATCTCCCAGTAATACGATTAATAAAAATTTCATGATTTTTTACTTGTTGAGTATTTATAAAATCATAATCTATTTTATAAATATCTGTATAAAATAATTTCAAATAAATATTTCTTAAAGTTATTTTTTCAAAGCCTATTCTCTTAGGTATTTTTGCTAAATAACTAAGCATTGCTGAACGAGGTTTATTATCAATAATTACAGCTAAATCAAAATTCTTACTTTTAAGTTCATCTACTGACTTTTTTATATCATTCCACTTAGCCTTATGTGAATAATCATATAATAAAACTTCATCTATTACTGGATTATTTTCTACTATAGATTTAGTTAATGGTTTTACTAACATTGTTATTTTTGCTTCTGGATATGCTTTTTTCAATAAATAAGCACTAGATGTTGCCATTATAGTATCGCCAATTTTTCGTAAATTTAATATTAATATATTCTTATATTGTAAATTCGTTGTCAATAAAGTCACACCCTAAAATTAAAATTTACCCACTATTTTTTTATACTAACATATATTTCTATAATCTTTTTTATCATTATTTGATTAGCAAAATCTTTTTCTACTTTTTTCCTTGCATTTATTCCCATTTTGCTACATAAATCTTTATCTTGAGATAATATATTTATCTTATTTACTAAATCATCATCATCATTATATTTTACAAGAAATCCTGTTTCTTTATCACTTATAACTTCACTAATGCCACCAACATTAAAAGCTATAGCTGGCTTTTGCATTGCCATCCCTTCAGCCAAAACCAATCCAAATGTTTCAAAATATGATGGTAAAACCATAACATCTGCTATATCTATATAATTTTCTACATCTGTCTTATGACCTAATAAATGTACTCTATCTTGTAAATGATATTCTTTTATTTTTTTCTTTAAATCACTAAAACCTTTTCCTTTACCAATTACTACAAGATGCCATTTTTTACTAACTTCATAATTTTTCAATACATCAAGTAAATGCTGATGTCCTTTATTTCGCAAATTTTTAATACGCGAAACTATAATCATAGTAAAAGCCTCTTGTGGTATATTATATCTTTTTCGTAATAAATTTTTATTTTGTCTATTTGGCTTAAATTTTTCAATATCTACACCATTATAAACAACTTGTATTTTTTCAGCTAAAAAGCCTTCTTTTATTGCAGATTTCCTAGAAAACTCACTTACAGCAATAATCTTATCCACTTGATTTATAATGTCTTTCACTTTTGCTGGTAATACACCATGAGCTGTATATACTATAGGAATATCTAATTTATACTTATTTCGTGTCTTTACGGCTACAATACCTGCTGCTTCCGAATTGGCATGTATTAAGTCTATATTATATTTTTCTACAATACGTTTTAATAATAATCCTGATATAAACTTACTCAATCTAATCGGTAAAAAAAAATGTTTTATTCCTTCTTTTTGTAATTCAACCGCCAACGCTCCACCAGCAGAAGCAATAAAAATATTGTAGCCTAATGATTTTAAACTACGAGCTACCAAAGCTACATATGATTCAGCACCACCTATATTCATACGAGGTACTAATAATAAAATATTTTTCATAAAAAATTACTCCATAATTTTTCTTAAAGAATTAACAATATTTTCTACCTTTATATTTTCTGTTAAAACCTCACAACGATATAATGATTTTTCAGGAGCCCATGCATCTAGATGTGCTTTTGTATGAATATAAAATAAACAAACTGTAGGTACATCTACTGCCAAACCTAAATGCATAGTCCCTGTATCCACACTAATTAAAGCTTTACAATTAGCTAGTAGCGCTCCAAGTTGAGCAATAGTTGTCTTATCTACTAAATTTATAAAATCATCTTTAGCTATTTTAGACAATTCTTCTCCATATTCTTTTGCTACATTCCCTGCACCTAATAGTAATAAAGTATAACCTTTACTTTTTAATGTTTGTATTAATTCTTTACAATCTTTTAAAGGCATATCTTTTTCTTTCTTTTTAGAAGTAGTACATATTGCTACTAATTTATTATCTTGTATATTTAAACCTTCTAATAATACTTCAATATCATCATATGATGATTCTGGTGGTATAAATTTCATTGGTAATTCTCTTATAGCTTTTTTACTATATTGTTCTAATAAAATACTATTTTTAGTCTGTACTTTTGTCTTACCATGATAATCTATTTCTCTAGGATTATCTAATAAAAAATTTATTATACCTTTATTTTCAGCATATACTTTTTTAGCCCCAAATAATTTTGCTAAAACAATACCTCTTTCATTACCATAGATAACAAAAGCTGCTTCAAAACCTAATTTAAATTTTTCTTTATATTCTTGATAAAAATTCCATGCTCCCTTTACACCATGATGTTTACCCTTTTTATCATAAGCTACTACTTCATCTACTCCATCACAGTAGGTTGCTACTTCTACAAATGGCTTATTAACAATAAAAGTTATATGTGAATCTGGATATAATATTTTTATATTTCTACATAAAGGATTAGTAAGTAAAGTATCTCCAAAAAAAGATGTATTAATAACTAAAAATTTTTTCATAAAATCTTTCCTTAAAAATTTATTGAATATCTTCCTCATATTCGTATAATATATTATTATACACTATATCTAAGGTTAGGAAAAATTATTATGTTTATACTATTATTAATTATTTTATGTATATTTTTTATCTTATATTTAAAATTTAAAAATTATGTACCAATTTTAATGTATCATCGTATAGCCGATATTCCTAGTGATAGAAATGCTCTACCTAAAGAAAAATTTGCCGAGCAACTAGAATATTTATCCACACATAACTATCATACTATTACACCAGAACAATTATATAATCACTTCATAAATAAGGCTAAATTACCTAAAAATCCTGTTCTACTAACTTTTGATGATGGATATCAAGATAATTATCTTGAAGCCTTACCGCTATTAAAAAAATACAATATGACTGCTGTTGTTTTTCCTATTTACAATTGGATTGGTAAACCTAATAAATGGGAAAATTTCGGTAAACAAGAAACTACTACCATGAATTTAGCAGAATTAAAATCTTGGCTTCATCATGGTCTAGATATCCAACCGCATACTGCCGACCATCCATTCCTAACTCAATGTAATGAGGAAAAATTAAATTTAGAAATTATTGATACCAAAACAAAATTTGAAAAATTATTAGATAAACCTATGGATTATCTTTGTTACCCATATGGTTTTTTCAATCAACAAGTAATAAATATAGTAAAAAAAGCAAATTATAAAATGGCATTTGCCATCTTTGAAAATGTTCCACTTTGGCATATTGACCTTTTTGCTCTTCCACGCATTCCTATACCTTCACACCAAAAAATGTGGGAATTCAAATTAAAAGTAAGCTCTATTCACATTATTTTCGTTGCAATGCGAAAATTGGAACGACAATTTAAACAACTAAAAAATAAATTTAAATAAATAAAAGGCCTCAAGAATATAAATTCCTGAGGCTCTTTTTATTATCTTATACTAAAATATCTTATATGAATATATCTTCTTTTAAAGGAAATATCATATGTACAGCAAACAAGAGATATATATGCTATGATTTCACAGCTTTCTTCTAATAATTGATTATAATTACCAAATTGCACTAAACCTCTATCAAATACACATTGACTCAATATACTTGTTACTATAAAAAACAAAAATTCACCTAATGGAATGTACCAGCAAATTCCTTGTCTTCTGCTTTGATAAAAATATACTACCAATAAAATCAAGGCTATTAATATTAAAATCCCTACTATTGGATAAACTACTGAACCATACCATAATTCATGTACTTTTACAAAAATCTGTTCACCATTTTTATCTATACCAATAGGATAAAATACACGACCCCAACTCAATTCTCTACCAATCATCAATATATAAATTATTATCGAAGCTACATAAAACTTTATACTATCATATAAAATAAAATCGCGTATTTTCCCTATACAGATTACAATACCTAAAAATAAAATTACAACTTCTAAATTCTCTAAAAAATGATTTTCATAACTATATTCTATAGGCAAGACAAATGATAACCCAATAAAAATAACAGTTAAAATACACAAAATAACTAAAGCTTTTGTATATCTAATTTCAAAATTTAACATCTATATTCCTTCTTTATTTCTTTTTAAATGATATATCATAAGTAAAGCATACTAAAGAACAATATGCTAATATCTCTGTGCATTCTTCTAATAATTGACCATAATCTGCTAAAAACTTAATTAAATTTTTTTCAAATACTATCTGACTCAAGATCATCATAATTATAAATAAACGAATGCTATATCTAGGTATACTACAAATAATCTGTTCTTTTTTTATGTATTTATAAGTTTGTATCATTAAAAATAATGCTATTAAAACTAGTACTGCAATTATAGGATATACTATTGATCCATACCATATTTGATGGATATTCATAAAAATTTGTTCACCATTTTTATCAATACCGATAGGATAAAATACTCTACCATAACTTAATTCTCTAGCAATCATAACAATATAAAAAATACCACATGCTAAATAAAACTTATTAATTTTATCTTTATTTAAATTTGCAGTTTTATATAACATATTTATAAAACCAATACCTAATATAAATACTTCTAGATTTTCTAACAAATGATTTTCATAACTACATTCTATTGGTAAAATAAATGCTTGAGGCAATAATAAAACCATCAAACCAATTAACATATAATACGTCTTATGCATATATTTATCTACACAAACCATCAATACCATCCTTTACAAAAATTTAAATTTATTTTCATCTAAAATTCATTTTTATAAAATATACTATAATTGAGATAATAGAATATTTTTTTATCTATAAACAAAAATAAAGAAGTAAATTTTAAATAATTTACTTCTTTATTTTTTATTATTTTTCAAAACTAGATTTTTCTGGCAAAATTCTATCAAATGCCTGTTTTATTCTTTCTTTCATAGGTTCAAAATCCACATTATCATTATCATTTATACATATCATAGGCATTGCTTGATTTTCTATAATCTTAAATAGTTCTTGATTTTGTTCTACTCCATTATAGATTTCATAAACCTTACCTTTTACATGTCTTCCTATTGGATAAAAATTTCCTCTAGTCAATTGCCAATAACGAATAAGCCAATTATCTAAATCTAATTTACTTCTAAACTTATGTGACGAAGTATCATCTAATGATTCATATTCTTTTTCCCAAATATCTTCATATTCACTTTTCAAAAAAGAAAAAGCTAAATGATTATTTGCAAATCCTTTAAATCTATGTTGCCCATAAAAAATTAAATTACGTAAAGCATTCCAACCATAAGCTAAATTCATCCATTTACTAAAATGCTTTTTCATCTGTTCCTTTTTATCAAAATGTCCATTTAAAATTGTTACACAATTTAATTTTATAAATGGCATCATATCTTCTTTAGTAGTTGTACTAATTGTACTAGTTATCGCAAAATCTGTCGGTAAACAATCTTTACCTGCAAAAAACAATTCTCTTTTTACTGGTCTTAACAAAAACATATCATCATTAAAATAAACAAATCTTTCAGCTAAGCCGTTTATTCTATGCAAATTTAATTCAATAGGCTGAGAACTAAATGTAGGTAAATATTTTTGTGGTATAAAATCGCTATGTTTAGCAATATTTAATTTGGGATTATTTATATTTAACCATTTAGGCAAATGACCATAAGTTACAAAATGTATTTTGTTGACCCATGGTGCAAATTTTTCTACAGCTCTAAACCAATATTGCATATTGTCCCAATCACGAAAACGCACATTGCGATTATCTGCATTTTTATTGGGACTATACTTTGCTTTTTCAGCTTGCCATACTGGGTCGTTGCCATCAACCCAAGTAACAACAAAGTCAATTGGATAATTTTCACTCATCTTTTAACAACTCGCTTTGTCTTAATTTTTCTATGACTTGATTTGGTTTTATACTTGCTAAGCAATCTATATTTTTAGCACAAGTACGCTTCCAACAACCATCACATTCATGACCTGCTAAAATCACATTTTCACTTTGTCTATATGGACCATTTCTATTGGGATCTGTTGGCCCCATAAGCATAATTGCAGGAATATTTAAAGCTGCTGCTAAATGAAGGTTTCCTGTATCTCCGCCTACAACAGCCTTTGATAATTTAATAAGTCTAGCCGTTTGCATCAAACTCGTTTTTCCCACAAAATTTATAATATTATTGTCTCTAGCTAATTTAATAATAGCTTGTGATTTTTGTTCATCATCTTTTCCAAAACCAATTAAGACTACTTTTAGCTTATATTTTGCTAATAAATCACTTAATTTCGCAAAATTTTCCACAGACCAACATTTATTTATCCAATTAGTGCCCACTGCAAAAATTATAAATTTTTGATTTAATATATTCTCTTTAATCAATAAATTATCTACAAAATCAATTTCCTCTTGTGTATTAACTAAAGGAAATATTATATTTTCTGTATCACAATCTAAACATTTAACAGTATCTAAATATCTATCTACAATATGACCATTCTTATTATTACCTACTATGCGTTTACTGATCAAATTGCTACCTTCACGCATATCTACATAGCCTATTTTTCTCTTTGCCTTAGCAGTAAATACTACAGCTGCTGACTTAAACAATCCTTGTAAATCTATAGATATATCATATTTTCTTTTTTGCAATAACTTAGCAAAAGGTTGATAATTTTCTTTAAAACCATTCCATGATTTAAATGCTTTTTTATGAAAAATAATTATTTCATCTACATATGGATTGTGTTTCACTAATTCATATGCTGTAGGTTCCACAACCCATGTAATATGCGCATTAGGATATCGTTTTTTCAAAACATATGCTATAGGTAATGCATGAATTACATCTCCTATTGCACTTAATTTTACAATTAAAATATTCATAAAAGCCTCATCAAATTCTTATCAAATATTATATATTTTCCATTCTTTGATTTTACCAATATTTTACAAAATAGTAAATACTTATTTACTATTTTATCTAAATAAAAACTACATCTCTAAAATACATACCTTAAAGATGTAGTTTTTTATTTATCAATATATCTCTAAAATTCTCTGTATGATATTTGTAGTAGAACAGCCCTCTACTACTTTTATAAATTTTATCTTACCACCATATTTTTTTACTGTTGCTGTTTCTGGAAGAGATTCTTCTGTATAATCTCCACCTTTTACATAGATATCTGGTTTTACTTTACTGATTAATTTATCAGCTGTTGTTTCATCAAAAATAACTACATAATCTACAGCTTTTAAACTATCTATAACCTCTGCTCGCTCTTTTTGCGGAACAATTGGTCTTTTGTCTGATTTATACTGCTTTACAGACTGATCACTATTTAACCCTAAAATTAAATAATCTGCTAATTTACTAGCTTCATTTAAATAACGAACATGACCTGCATGTATTAAATCAAAAGTGCCATTAGTAAGTGCTATAGTTTTATTACCCTTACGTAATATTTCACAAAGCTTTTCAATATCTTGTATATCTATAATCATCACTAAAATCCTATCTGTAATTATTATTTTTTCAATACAGCAATTAATTCCTCATCAGAAACTGTAGCTGTTCCCATTTTACGTACAGCAATACCAGAAGCAAAATTAGAAAGTTCGGCTGCTTGACTTGGCATCGCACCTGTAGCTAATGCTGTGATAAAGGTAGCAACACATGTATCGCCTGCTCCTGATACATCAAATACTTCTGATTTATCAGATACTGGAATATTATGCACATCTCCATTTGCTTCAAATAAAGTCATACCTTTTTCGCCACGTGTAACTAAAATTCCCTTTGCTTGCATTTTTACTAAAAATTCCTGTGCCGCTTTATATAAGCTATCTTCATTATCTATTTTATAGCCTACAGCACTAGCTAATTCTGCATCATTTTGTTTTACATAATCAGTACCTACAAAATTGAAAATAGCATATCGAGAATCTATTATTGATGGTATATCATATTCTTTACTTAAAGATAAAATTAAATCACGAATTTTAGGTGTAATTGTTCCACTGCCATAATCGCTCATTACTACACCTTGCATCTGTGGCATGACCATTTGAATGTAATTCATCAATTCTTTTTCATATATTTCACTGATAACTTCATTACATTCTCTATCAATACGTACTACCTGTTGACTTACTGTAGCTCTGCCACCTGCAATAACACGTGTCTTAGTAATAGTTTTGCGATTTTGATCACAAAACATACCTTCCGTATTTACATTATTTTCTTCTAATATTTGCTTTAAATTTAAAGCACCTTTATCTTCGCCTAAAATACCTACGGCAAAAGCTTTTCCGCCCAATGTAGCTACATTATTAACTACATTGGCAGCACCGCCAGCCACTGTTTTTTCTTCTGACTCTATCAATACTAAAACTGGCGCTTCACGAGAAATACGAGAAATATCGCCTTTTAAATATATATCAGCAATCATATCACCAATAATTAAAATGCGTTTTCCCTTAAATTTTTCTACAAAATCAATCAATTCCGGCTTCATAAATTCACCTTTTTTCTCTATATATTAGAAATTCAAGAAATTAAAATGTAAACTCCATTTATCTTTTTTCTGTTCATATTTTAATTCAGTTTCTACACAATGCCAATCATGATACCAATAATAATCTAAATCTCTTAAATATAAATCATCAGAAGCATCAAATCCTGTAGCTACAACAAAACGATTTTTATCATCAATAGAATAACTTAAACCTGCAGATACCTTTTTAGAATAATCCGCTGTATTATAATCAAATAAACTATTATCTACATTTGTTCTTGAGTAATGATATCCTGTATAAGCTACTAATCTATCATTTAATTCACCCAATAAAGTCATATCATAGTAAAAGTTATTATAATTACTATCATTATAATCTTCATAAACTAATTTATAACCAATACTTGGATATAATCTAAATTTACCTTCTGTATCTAAATTTATAGGGTCATGATATAATGATAAGTTATGTTCACGATGCCAACTTTCTATTCCATATTGTTCCCATAAACCATATTCATTATAGAAATTAAAACTAAATGGTGTATTTCCTATGCGTCTACCATAATTATAAATATATGTTATATCTTTTTCTAACCAATTATCATCATCATCTTCATATTTACCATTTTCTACTTTAAAAGTACTACCTGCATTATTCCAAGCTACACCATAAATATTTCTCATATCATGCTTAGTAGTATATTTTAAATCAGCATAAGCTTTTACATTATCCATCAATGGTGCATCTAGTTTATAACTAATAGATACACCATCATCATCATTATAACGTATTCTAAATGGAATTAATGCATTATTACCATCGCTATTAGTACCTATTTTAGTACTATACTCATCTGTTTGATAAATAACTTGTCCTTTGATCAAAAATTTTGCATTATATGCTACCATATGATCATCAGGATAAATTTCAATTTTATCAGCAGTCAAACAGTAATCTGGTTTTTTCGCAGGACAACGTGTCATAGTGCCATTGTAAATTATATAGTAATCAGGATAAAATTCTACTTGTTCCCCTGAAATATATCTATTATCTACACGACCTTTTACATTATTCATTACACCAGTTTTTTCATTATAATTATATTTTGTTTTCTCACTGTTGATATCAAGTGTTGGGTTAGCTACCTGCATAACATGAGCATGAACAGGAATATCCACATCACCTGTATTTAAATTACCATTTGCATCTTCAGTAGTCATGCGTGAATAATTCTGAGTGATTTTTACATTACCCTTACCATATACTTCACCTGTTACTGAGTCATACATAATATCATTACCCTCAAAAATAATTGGTGCTTCTTGAGGATTTTGTATAACAATGCCTTCTTTTTCATATTGAGCATCTAATTCTGCTTTAAATTCATTAATAGCTTTATTTTTTTCTTTATCTCTAGCTTCACGACGTTGGTCTTCAACATAATTTAAGATTTCAACATCAGTATCTGAAGCTAATACTGGCTGATTATATGTACATAAAGATAATGCACTTAATGATATCGCCCACAATATTTTTTTCTCTATTTTCATTAAAATATTCACCTATCTTAAAATAAATTTAACTAAATACACTTAAATTATTATACCATGATAATATCCTCTTTGCCGAATTACTTTTCGCTAAAATCTAAAAGGACTCTACATTTATTGCAGAGTCCTTTTCATTTATCTATTATATTTTTCTACTAAGGAACACAAATACATTGCTTTTTCGTCTGTCAATGCATCTTTTTGCATATGCCAGCCCCAGTTAGTGCCTACTGTACCAGGTAAATTCATTCTAGCATTACTATCCAACTTCAAAACATCTTGCATTGGCAATATCGCCATCTTAGAAGCACTAGCATATGCTAATTTTACCAATTCATCTAATAAAGCCTCATTATCATCAACTTTAACTTCTAATAAATCTGCTAAAACTGCTTTATCCTGCGGAGATATATCCTCTTTAAGCCAGCCTAAAGTTGTATTATTATCATGAGTGCCTGTATAGACAATGCTATTTTTCGGACTGATAAAGTTTAATTTATGATATTTATTTGCATATAATTCAAATTGTAAAACTTTCATGCCTGGGAAATTACAACTATTTTTCAAAGCTTCGACTTCTGGAGTGATTACACCTAAATCTTCAGCAATGATTGGCACATCACCTAGATATTCTTTGATTTTATCAAATAAATCTTTGCCTGGACCTTTAACCCATTTACCAACACGAGCATTTGTGGCCATACCAGATACTTCCCAATAAGCTTCAAAACCACGGAAATGGTCAATGCGAATTATATCTACTAAATTCAACAATGTAGCTATGCGTTTACGCCACCAACTATAGTCATCTCTTTGCATTACCTTCCAGAGATAATGTGGATTCCCCCAAAGTTGACCATCTTCACTGAAATAATCTGGTGGCACTCCTGCTGCTGTCTTTAAGGTGCCATCAGCATTCAAATTAAATAAATCTTGATGTACCCATACATCAGCACTATCATGTGATGGGAAAATTGGAACATCACCGACTATTTGTATGCCTCTTTCGTTTGCATAAGCATGTAAATCTTGCCACTGTTTAAAGAAAATATATTGTTTAAACTTAGCATAAGCAATATCTTGTGCCAAAGAAATTCTACAAGACTCTAAAGCTTGAGGTTTACGCAATTTTATGTCTAAATTCCATTCATACCATGGTAAGTTTTTATAATATTTCTTTAATGCCATGAATAATGCATAATCTTCAAGCCAATAACTTTGCTGTTGACAAAAAGCTGTATAATCTGCATCTGCTACAAAATTGGCAAAAGCTTTTGTTAAGATTTTTTCTTTATAAGCTTCTACTTTTACAAAATCTACTTTATCAACATCAGCTTTATAATTTAAAACAATATCTTTAGCTTCCAATAAATTGCTTTCCACTAATTTTTCAGGTGAAATAAGCATAGTATTGCCAGCAAAAGCAGATGGAGATTGATATGGAGATGCTCCATATCCCACTGGATTTAATGGAAGGACTTGCCAAATCTTTTGTTTAGCTTTTACTAACCAATCCACAAAATTATAAGCTTCTTTTCCTAAATCACCAATACCATAATCAGATGGAAGTGATGTTGGATGCATGATAATACCAGCTTTTCTAGCATATTCTATATTTTCTTTTTCTTGTTCAAATACTAGAGCTGTGAGCGGTTCAATTTCTATCTTAGCCTTATTATCTATGATTTCCACATCAGGATACATATTAGTTATTTCATGTAATTTACGCTGACAAAAACCATGAACATCAATTTCTATCGTCATAGTCTTTTCTTGATGACGATTTAACACCACTAAAATACAATCATCATCCATTTTTTGTCCAAATCTATCTTTGCCTAATTTTGTAGTTCTCATATAAGCTAAGACATCATCTTGAGCATATACTGGTATATACCAGCCAGTTTGCAATACTTGTCGATGATTGCGCAGTGCTATCATACGCGTAAAGAAATGACGTAAATTATTGTCAGCTTCATCCCATTTATAGCTTGCTCTATTATGTGGGTCGCGATATCCTTGCATACCGATTTCATCGCCATAATAAATTGATGGTACCCCTGGCAATGTCATCTGCCAAACAACAGCTAATTTCAAACGAGCAATAGCTAAACGTAAATGAGCATCATCTAATTTGAATTTTGCCTGTACACTAGCTGGTACATTTTCTACACTTGGAGCTTCGCCTAATAAAGTCAAAATACGTTCTACATCATGACTACCCAATAAATTCATCATGGCATAGAGATTTTCTTCAGGATAATTTTCATGCTGATTTAAAATACTTACTTCTGTTTCTTGAGCTGATTTATTCTTCAAAATAAAATCTAAAATAATTCTGCGCAATGGATAATTCATCGCACTATCCATCTCATAACCACAAAGATATTCACGATGAACATTATACGCTATTTTATTTGAAGCATCTTCCCATACTTCACCGATGATAACTGCATCTTTATCTAACTTCTTCAATTTTTGATAAAAACAACGTGTAAATTTCTGTGGCAATTCATCAATTACATCTAAACGCCAACCACTTATGCCTTTATCCATCCAAAAATTCATTACACTATCTTCACTACGAATGATGAAATCCATATATGATGGTATTGTTTCCTTTGTGTTTGGCATACTTGTAAAGCCCCACCAACAATCATATTTACAAGGATATTCCTTGAAATCATACCATTCATAATATGGAGATTCTTTGGATTGATATGCACCTACACTGTCAAAATTGCCAAAGCGATTGAAGTATATACTATCACTGCCAGTATGACTAAATACCCCATCTAAGATAATACGAATTCCCATCTCTTTAGCTTGACTACAAAGCTCAGCAAATTCTTCATTAGTACCAAACATTGGGTCTACTTGATGATAATCTGCCGTATCATAATGATGATTAGCACGTGATTTAAAAATAGGATTAAAATAAATCACAGATATTCCCAAATCTTTTAAATAAGATAATTTCTCTTTTATACCTTGGATATTTCCGCCAAAATAATCATAAGTGATTACATTTTTAGTATCTGGATCTAAATAATACATTGGTGGTTCATTCCAATCACAATGAAGCACTGCATGTTTTTTCTGTGGGATATTATTGCCACTACGATAAAATCTATCAGGAAAAATCTGATACATAACGGCTTTTTTAAACCAATCTGGCGTTTTTACATCTTTTTTAAATACTGTAATCTGATAAGATGGTGGCACCTCTAGTGCTTCTTGACCAATACCACCCATTTGAGCCTTATTATTGCCATAATATAATAATTTGCCATCAGCTAATTCAATTATAAAATAATACCAAACAAGACAACCATCTTCAGGCATATCTAAATCAATAAAATAATGTTTTTCATCCCATGAAGATTTTTTTAAATTATAATATATTGAACCACAAGTTTCTTGCCATGTATGTAAACGCACCAAAGAAACTTTATCTTTTAAATCAACATCAATTGCCAATCTCACAAAAGATTGTGTCGGCACTGCCCCTATAGGACTGCGATAATATAGATTTTGCGAATCATGAAAAATCATTTATATTATCCCTCCCCTGATTAAAACTTTAATTAAAACTTCAATCATCTATAAAATAATTATCGCTTAATACAGACCTTATTTTGTTGAGTAAGCAAAATTTTATAAAAGTCGTATTAAGCGATAAAATTTTTATTTTAAACTAATTATTAAGCCTTTAAGCTATTATACAATTCTTTATATTGTTTAGCTGATTCTTCCCAGCTGTAATCAGCAGTCATAGCATTTTCTACAAGATGAATATGTTTTCTATCATCAGCAATACCATCTATTGCACGTTTGATGGAGAATAATAATTCATGTGCATTGTAGTTATTAAAGCTAAAGCCATTACCAGTTTGAGTGTAATTGTTATATGCTTCAACAGTATCTTTTAAACCACCTGTAGCACGTACAATTGGCACAGTACCATAACGAAGAGCGATAAGCTGACCAATACCGCATGGTTCATATTGAGATGGCATCAAGAATAAATCACTTGCAGCATAAATTTGATGTGCTAATTCATTATTAAAGAAGATATTAGCAGATACTTTTTTCGGATAGCGCCATACAAGACCTTTGAACCAGTCTTCATATTGTCTATCGCCTGTACCTAAAATTACAAATTGTACATTTTCATATTCAAGTAATTCGTCTAAGATACGTGTAACTAAATCAAGACCTTTAGCTTCAACTAAACGAGTTACCATACCAATCATTGGAATTTTGCGATTTACTGGTAAGCCCAATTTTTTCTGAAGTTGTTCTTTATTATCACCTTTGATAGCAATTGCATTATGTACATCAAAGTTTTTAAAGATGTACTTATCAGTTTCTGGATTATAATCTTCATAATCAAGACCATTGATAATACCAGATAAATCTGCATCACGTTTTTGAAGCATACCTTCAAGACCTTCACCATAATAAGGATCTTGAATTTCTTTAGCATAACTGCGACTTACAGTAGTAACTTTATCAGAATATACGATAGCACCTTTCATGAAGTTGATATCATCGAAGTATTCCAAATCACCATTGTTGAAATATTTCCAATCAAGACCTAAAACATCTGGTAAATATCCTTTCCAGAAACGACCTTGATATTTCAAATTGTGAATAGTATATACTGTTTTAATCTTGTTATAGCGTACATCTTCATTATGTTCGAGTTTTAAATAAACGCTAATTAAACCAGTTTGCCAATCATTCATATGAATAACATCTGGCCAGAAATCAATATGAGGAAGCATTTCAAGAACAGCTCTGCAGAAGAAAGTAAATCTTTCTACATCATCTGGATAACCATAATATCCTTCACGATAAAAATATTCCTGATTATCAATGAAATAAAATGGTACATCTTTATAATCGTATCTATCAATACCTAGATATTTTTTACGCCAGGAAACATTGATTTCACCATCATAAATATGTTCCATATTATTGCGATATTCTTCTTTTATACCACTGTATTTTGGTATAACAACACGAACATCTACACCTTTTTGTTTTAATTCTTTAGGTAAAGAACCCGCTACATCTGCAAGACCGCCTGTTTTTACAAAAGGCACAGCTTCTGAGGCTACATATAAAACTTTTAACACTATAACACGACCTTCCTCTATGATTGTATATATAGCCCATATAATAAAAATTATATGGGCTATAACTTAAATTATTTCAAGGCATAAGCTTTAGCCTTTTGACGTTGTTTTGATCTATTACCATTAAGTTTTACCTTTTCTGGTTTTTCAGCTTCAATCACTGTCTGTTTTTTAGCTTCAACAGGACGCAATTTCAATCTGAAATATACTGTACCAAGTGGTGGTAAAGTAATTTGAATAGATTGATTTAAATTATGCCAGAATACATCTTCTGATTTAAAGTCACCTTCATTTAATACATTAGAACCACCATATTCTTCTTTATCTGTATTAAATACTTCTTGATAAATACCTTTTTCAGGTACACCAATACGGTAACCATGACGCACTTCTGGAGTGAAGTTACATACTACAATGATGAAATCATCTTGGTCTTCAGCATAACGAATAAAGGAAATAACACTATTTTCATTATCGTTACAATCAATCCAGCGGAAACCACGCCAATCAAAATCTACTTGCCATAAAGCTTTATGTTCACAATAGAATTTATTCAATTCTTTAGAGAATCTCTGCATTTTTGTATGCATTGGATACAATTCAGCTAAATGCCAATCAAGACTATCGTCATATTTCCATTCGATAAATTGACCAAATTCACCACCCATGAATAATAATTTTTTACCAGGGTGAGTCATCCAATAACCAAAGAAGGAACGAAGACCAGCGAATTTACGCCAATAATCGCCTGGCATCTTTTCAATTAAAGAGCATTTACCATGAACTACTTCATCATGAGATAATGGCAATACAAAGTTTTCAGAGAAAGCATACATCAAGGAGAATGTAATTTTATCATGATTCCATTTACGATAAATAGGATCAAGGCTCATATATTTGAGCATATCATTCATCCAGCCCATATTCCATTTATAGTTAAAGCCCATACCGCCCATATAAGTTGGACGAGAAATCATAGGCCATGATGTAGATTCTTCTGCCATCATTAAAGCATTAGGATGATATTTGAAAATCGCTTCATTTAGATTTTTAATCAATTCCATAGCTTCAAGGTTACCAGTGTCACCATATTTATTAGGTTCCCACTGACCTTCTTCACGACCGTAGTTTAGATACAACATATTAGCTACGGCATCAATTCTAAGCCCATCAATATGATATTCATTTAACCAAAATAGAGCATTAGAAATTAAGAAGCTATGCACTTCACGACGACCATAGTCGAAGTTAGTTGTACCCCATTGCCAATTTTCACGGCGTTTTTCATTATCAGATTCATATAAAGTTTCACCATCAAAACGGCGAAGACCATGAGCATCGTTACAGAAATGTCCTGGAACCCAGTCCATGATTACAGCAATACCATTTTGATGAGCTAAATCTACTAAATACATGAAGTCTTTTGGTTCACCATAACGACTAGTTACTGCATAATAACCAGTTGCTTGGTAACCCCAAGAACCATCAAATGGATGTTCACAAAGTGGCATAAACTCAATATGAGTATAATTCATTTCTTTAACATAAGAGATGAGCTGTTTTGCTGCTTCTCTATAAGTTAAATAATTACCTTCAGCATCACGACGCCAAGAGCCTAAATGCACTTCATAGATGAGCATAGGTTTATCATAAGAAGCTTCTTGTTGCTGTTTTTTTTGCCATTTTTCATCATGCCATTCATAACCGCGTAAATCATAAACGCGAGAAGCTGTTTTTGGTTTCTTTTCAGCATAAAAAGCATAAGGATCTGCTTTTAAGAAACGTTCTCCACCATTGAATGGCTCTATAGAATATTTATAAATTTCACCTTGCTGTAAATTAGGAATAAAAGTCACCCAAATTTCACCATCAGAAATTCTCTGCATTGGGTTTTCATTGTAATCCCAATTATTAAAATCTCCTACTACACTTATGGCTTTAGCATGAGGTGCCCAAACAGCAAAGCGTACGCCTTCTACTCCGTCTTCTACTACAAAATGAGCTCCTAACATTTGATACGCATAGAAATTTGTACCTTGATGATACAAATACAAATCAAAATCTTTTAATGCGGATACTTCCATATTTTTAGTTCTCCTTTGGAGTCATTTATTTTAATAAATTAATAGGTTCTACATTCCAGATATCTTTTGCATATTCGCTGATAGTTCTATCACTAGAGAAGATACCAGAATGTGCAATATTGATTAAGCTGGATTTTAACCAACCATAGCGGTCGAGATATTTACCTCTAATTTTTACATGAGCATCAATATAAGAATTGAAATCTTTGAATACGAAATATTCATCATTACTATTGAATAAATAGTTGTGTAAGTCATGGAAATCACCATTACCTACGAATGGACCAGTCAATAATTCATCAACTACATTGTGAATTGCTGGATTTGTATTATATTCAGTCCATGCGGAATATAATCCATTTTTATAGTATTCCATTACTTCATGTTCTTTTAAGCCAAAGATAACGCAGTTATCTTCTCCAACTGCATCGCAGATTTCCACGTTAGCACCATCTAAAGTACCAAGTGTGATAGCACCGTTCATCATGAATTTCATGTTAGATGTACCGGAAGCTTCTTTACCTGCAAGAGAAATCTGTTCACTAACATCAGCTGCTGGGAATAATTTTTCTGCTAAAGTAACACCATAGTTTTCTAAGAATACTACATGTAAACAATCGTTTACATCTTTATCGTTATTAACAATATTAGCTACATTGTTGATTAAGCGAATTGTTTCTTTAGCGATATGGTAACCAGGAGCTGCTTTACCTGCGAACATATAAGTACGAGGTAACATTTCAGATTTAATAGATGGATTTGCTTTAATCAAATTATAGATATGCATTACATGTAAAATATTCATAATTTGACGTTTGTAAGAATGAATACGTTTAACTTGAATGTCATATAAAGAGTTAGGGTCAATAGTAAATCCACTACGACGTTTGATATGACCAGCTAAATAAATTTTATGTTCTTTTTTAACTTCTGCTAATTTATCAAGGAATGCTGTATCATCTTTATAATCTAATAAATCGATAAGACGAGATGGGTCTTTACGCCATTTATCAGAAATAGCTTCATCTATTAAGCTAGAAAGCTGTGGATTTGCAGCAATGAGCCAACGACGATGTGTAATACCATTAGTTTTATTATTGAATTTACCTGGGTAAATTTCATCAAAGTCACGCATAGTATGTGCTTTTAAGATATCGCTATGAATTTTAGCAACACCATTTACGCTGTGGCTACCTACAACAGAAAGACGAGCCATATGAACTACGCCATCTTGAATGATAGATACTCTGCGTACACGGTCTTCATCATTTGGATATTGTTTACGAACATCTTCTAAGAAGCGTGCATTGATTTCTTCTACGATCATGTAAATACGTGGTACGAGATTTTTAAACATATCAATTGGCCAAGTTTCTAATGCTTCTGGCATAATTGTATGGTTAGTATAAGCTACTGTATTTTTAGTGATATCCCAAGCAGTATCCCAATCCATACCTTCTTGGTCAATGAGTACGCGCATAAGTTCAGGAATTGCCATTGCTGGATGAGTATCATTGATATGAATAGCAATTTTTTTCGCAAAATCTTTTAAATCACCTTTACGGCGTTTATAATGACGAACAATACTTTGAACGCCTGCAGATACAAAGAAATACTCTTGAGTCAAACGAAGCATTTTACCTTCATAAGAGCTATCTTCTGGATACAAGCAAGAAGTGATTGCTTGTACACGATAAGATTGACGCAATCTTTCTTGTAACTGTTCTCTAGTACCTGATAAAGAAGCAAAATCTTGAGGAACTTCAGCATTCCAAAGACGAAGAGTATTTACTACATTATTGTGGTAACCTACGATTGGCACATCATAAGGAACAGCTGCAACTGTATTATATCCTTCATGAACTAATTTTAAAGAACCATCTTCTTGTTGAGCCATATAAGCATTACCGCCAAAATGAACATCAACTTCTTTGTCAGCTTTGCGATATTCCCAAGCGAAACCATTTTTAAGCCAATTATCAGGAATTTCAACTTGTTGATTATCTATTATTTTTTGTTCAAACAGACCATATTGATAACGGATAGTACAACCATGACCTGGAAGGCCTAAGGAAGCCAAAGAATCAATAAAGCAAGCAGCAAGACGGCCAAGACCACCATTACCTAAACCTGCATCTGGTTCCTGTTTAAAGAGTTCTGTAATATCAATATTCAAGTCTTTCAAGGCTTCTTTACAGATTTCTTTCATATCAAGATTGATCAAGTTTGTATTTAATAGACGACCTAATAAGAATTCAATGGAAAAATAATATACTTCTTTGCATTGATTTTCTTCATAGTATTTATTAGTCATAATCCAGTTTTCACTGATGTACTGACGAACTGTTCTAACTAAAGTCTGATATAATTCTTCTTTAGTTAATTCATTCCAATCTTTACCAAATAACATATTTGCTGTTTTTAAGAAATTTTTCTGTAATGAAGCTCTCTCTTCAATTTGCTTATTGATTATTCCTACACTCACTATTACTTCCCCCTATAAGTTTTTACCTTAATCGCACTACCCTGAAATAAAAACTCTATATTTCTAAAAAAACCAAAACCTATATATTAATATTTTATATTATATATATTTATAAATACAGTAATTATCTCATAAAGTCAACTTTAGAGATAATTACTATATTTTTTAACCTATATTATTTTAATATCTTATCTTTTGTTAATCAAATAACTGTATTTTTTTCAATGATCAATGGATAATTTTCAGCACCTTTTAACCATTTACCATCGGATACTACTACATTTTTATCGCAAATTACATTTTCTACTAGAGCATCATCTTGTAATTCACAATTCTGCATGATTACGCTATTTTTAACTTGAACGCCTTTTCCAATTTTAACACCACGGAATAAGATACTGTTTTCTACAGAACCTTCAATTACGCAACCATTTGCAACTAGAGAATTATTAACTTTTGCTTGTTTTTTGTACTGTACAGGAGCTTCATCACGAACTCTTGTATAGATTGGGTTATAACCCATGAATAATTCTTCCCAAATTTCTGGTTCTAACAAATCCATATTAGTTTTGAAATAGGAAATTGTAGAGCAGATTTCAGATACATAACCTTCATGTTGGAAACCATAGATATTTAAATTATCCTGATGACGTAAAATACCATCAATTAAGAAATCATAGCCACCACGTTCATATGCTGTAGATATAATTTCCATGAATTTTTTACGGGACATTAAATAAATACCCATAAATACTTTGGAATTTTCATAAACAGCTGGACGGTTAGCAATTTCTGTAACAAGACCATTTTCACCAGTCTGTAAAATAGTTGCATTGTCTGGACGTTCTTTATTTTCAATATGATAAACCATAGTGATATCAGCACCAGTATTCTGATGAAAACGAAGAGCTGTAGTAAAGTCTATATTATAAACAAAACGGCTGTTGCAGATTAATACATATTCTTGTTCAGACTGTCTGATAAAGCTCATATGTCTATAGAAAGACTGTAAGTTACCATTACGGCTATCTTTATCCATTTTTATAGCTGGTAAATAGAATAAACCATCATGACGACGTGCTAAATCCCAGTCTTTACCAGAACGAAGATGGTCTAAGATAGAACGAGATTTTGCTGGCATCATCATACCAATTTTTGTAATACCAGAGTTAACCATGCTAGATAAAGCAAAGTCTAATAAACGATAACGACCTGCAAAAGGTAATGTTGCAACAGGTCTTTTTGTTGTAAGTGTTCTTATTTGTTTATCGTCTTCATATAAATCCATTATTCCGAGAACATTTTTCATAATTATATCCCTCTCTTATTTTATCCCACATTTACATTTTCAGTTGCATCGGAAACAACCATTGGTCGTACAGTTTCACCTTCAGGAATTACTACAATAGTGCCATCGTCACTACCTACTTGAGCAGTTGCTTCAATTTTGCTATTTTGAGCTACAATAGCTTTTTCAACAACAGCATCTGCTTCGATTTTTGCAAATGGCATAATTACAGAATTGCTTACTTTTGCACCTTTAGCAATGCGTACACCTGGGAATATAACAGAATTTTTTACTTCACCGCAAATCATAGAACCTTCACTTACAAGAGAATTTTTAATTTTAGCTTTTGGTCCTACATAATGAGGTGGCATAGCCATATCCACGGAATAAATTTTCCATTTACCATTCATTTCAAATGGTTGTTTTTCTTTTAATAAATCCATGTTTGCTTCCCAAAGGCTATCGATTGTTCCTACATCTTTCCAATAACCTTCAAATGCATAGGAATATAATCTAGCTTGGTCAGCTAACATTTTTGGAATAATATTTTTACCAAAATCATGGCTAGAAGTTTCATCTTTAGCATCATTTTCTAAGTATTCACGTAAGAAATTCCAGCTAAAGATATAAATACCCATAGAAGCTAAATTGCTTTCTGGTTTAGCAGGTTTTTCGGCAAATTTAGTAATACGACCTTCTTTATCTATGCTCATAATACCAAAACGAGAAGCTTCTTTCATTGGCACTTTAATTACACCAATTGTAGCTTCTGCTTTATTCTTTTTATGGAATTCAATCATTTTTGCATAATCCATAGTATAAATATGGTCACCAGACAAAACTAATACATAATCTGGATTAGCTTTATTGATAAAATTAATATTTTGATAAATTGCATCTGCTGTACCTTTATACCAATCTGCACCTTTTTCTCTAGCATATGGAGGTAAAATATATACACCACCATTTTTGCGGTCAAGATTCCATGCTTCACCAGTACCTAAGTATGTATGCAATTCTAGTGGACGATATTGAGTAAGTACACCTACTGTTTCAATGCCGGAATTTGCACAGTTACTCAATGGAAAGTCGATGATACGATATTTTCCACCAAATGGCACAGCTGGTTTAGCTATATTTTTAGTTAAAGCTCCTAATCTACTCCCTTGACCACCAGCCAATATCATGGCTAAGCATTCTGTTTTTCTCATAATATAAAACCTCCTGAAAAAAATAAACATAGTCTACACATCTTGTCAATTTAGACAAAAATGCAGGAATTAATCTATAAAAACTATTAAAATTTACACAAACATAACATATTACTTATAAAAACTTAACAATCTTAACAATTGTCGTACATTTTATAAAATTTAGATTAAATAAATTTACACTTCCTTTCTGTTTATAAAACTTCTCAAATAAATAAAATTCGTTACATTTTCATTTGACAGTATTACAATTCTATATAAATTTTGTAAATCCTGCTAAAATCCAAAAAAATTTTAAAAAATTTAAAAAAAAGCAGAGCATTAAATTTGCTCTGCTAAAATCAATCCTTTTTTATATTTGCTTATCGCGGAAATTTGTAAACCAAATTTTTTAATCAATTCATCTTTTAAAGATAATAAATCTTCAATTTTTCCTTGTTTTAATTCAATTTCAACTTCACAAATAGGAGCTTTATTTTCTCTTCCTTGAACAAAACCAAGGTCTAAAGCCACTTCTAGCTTAGAGTCTAGCCATGTTAGCTCTATACACTCACGCACAAAATCTGTTATTACTATCGGTAAAAATTTTTTATCCTTTGTAGTTTTAATCAAAGACCAAATGTCTTTATCTTCGGCAAATACATTTATATCTGGTGTCAACTTTGTTACTTTTTTATTAATTTCCACGCGTTCAAACAGACCATCACTGTTTACTTTTCCCGATTTGTACGTTGCTACGATACAATCATTTTCACAGCGTACACGATAAGCGATTTTATGTTTTTGATAGAAATTATCTTCCGTATCATAATAAATAGCCTTCATATCTATACGTTGCCATGATTGATCTTTATTTTCTTGCAAAAATCCACGTATATTTTCTATTTGGGCTTCATCTTTTATTTCCATTTTTACTTCTATTTCTTGATTATTCATGGATTTCCCAACAACCTTTCTCTTTCAATCTCAAAATAACCTGATGTTTTGCTATTAAACTACTGCGATGAGCAATGCTGATAATTTTTGTATTTGGCAAATGAAATTTCAACATATCATATAAATTGCCTTCTAAATCTTCATCAAGAGCTGATGTCGCTTCATCTAAAAATACAAATTCTGGTCTATATAATAAAATTCGCACAAAAGCTATTCTTTGTTGTTCACCTAAAGATAAAATTCTGCTCCAATCATCAACAATATCCAATTTATCTGCTAAATTTTCTAACTTACAAGCTATGAGTATTTCTTTTATTTCTTCATCACTATATTTTTCACTGATTACTTCTTCAACTACAGGATAAGAAATTGCCTGTCTTAAGCTACCAAGTGGCAAATATGGTCTTTGTGGCAAAAATAAAAATTCTTCTTCTTTTGGCAAATAAACATTGCCCTTCGCATAAGGCCAAAGACCTGCAAGTGTTCGTAAAAGAGTTGATTTACCCACACCAGAAGCACCCATGATCAATAAAGATTGATATTTCATCAAATCAATTGTACAATCCTTGATTAAAACATCTTTATGTTTATTAGGAAGGAAAACATCTACATTTTCTATACCGACTTTAATATTAGAAGCATTATCTATCATTAAATCAGATTTCAAATCTAAAGCTTCACTGACATGACGATTAAAACCATCTAAACGGCGAACTACAGAGCACCACTGTGCTATAGTTGTATAAGCATCTACAAAATATGACATTGCCCCTTGAACTTGTCCAAAAGCATTTGATACTTGCATAATCCAACCAACTTGCACCTCTTTAGCAAACCAACGCGGTGCAGCCAATAATAATGGAATGATAATCGCCAATTGACCATAACCAGCTGTAAAGCCATTTAAGATTTTTTGACGAGTCATAATATCGCGGAAATTGCCAATTACAATCTTAAATCTAGTCAAGAAATTTTCTAATTCTGGTTTTTCACCACGATAAAAAGCAATCGACTCTGTATTTTCTCTTACACGCATCATCGCAAAACGGAAATCAGCTTCATATTTTTGCTGTTCATAATTTAAATTGATAAGTGCCTTACCCACCTTATGAGTGAGATACGTACCAACAATAGAATATACCAAAGATAACCAAACCATATAGCCATAGATAGTGAATTCATAACTGCCAATAGGCACAGTGATAATTCCTGATAAATTCCATAAAATTACAGTAAACGCCACCAAAGTTATCAATTGACGCACAAGACCAATCGTCAAAGATAAAGTCAAAGCTACAAATTGATTGATATCCTCAGAAATACGCTGATCTGGGTTATCCATATCTTTTCCCATCAATTTCAACTTATAATAAGCTCTATTTTCCATCCATCTCACTAAATATTTATCAGTGAGCCATTCACGCCATTTTATCTGCAATAATTGTTGTAAATACACAGAATAAACGCCAATCGCTATATAAATAGCGGCAATCAAGGAAAATTTGCCCACTAAATACCAAAAACTATCAAATTCATAGGCTTGCAAAACATCCCAAAATTCTTTATACCAATCATTTACCAATACCGTTAAAAATACACTAGCTAAATTTAAAATTAAAACAACAGCTAAAATACCATAAGCCTTCCATTTTTGTTCAGAACGCCAATATCCTAGTGCTAAAATTTTAAAAGCCTGTAAATAATACATAATTCTTCTTGAAGTCAAACCATACACCTCTATCCTAAAATTAATTTTCATATCTTCTAAAAAAATATGCTAAAATAAAGATATTGCTTACTTTTCTTTCATGAGCAAGAAAAGTAACAAAAGAACTCTACCTCCCGATATCAATTTTACTTTGTCAATTATAAAATTATGTCTATAACGCTCTAAACTCGCTTTGCTCAAACAGTAGAGCTAAAACCATAGCCATAATTTTATCCTTGCCAATAGCCTACAGCTACCGTAAAATTCGCTAACGTGAGGAACATTCGGTATTATTTTTAATAATACTAAATAATTTGTTATATTTTCCGCATTATAAAATTTAGCGGTAATCGTAAGATTATTGAAAAACATTATCATTGAATACGTTTTTTGCTTAACTGTCTGAGCGTAGCGAGTTTTAAGCTTTGTATGAAATGATAATGTTTTTCAAAGCTTAAATTTTATCTGCGGTGGCTTTCTTTGGTTCGTTTCTTTACCACTAAAGAAATGAACATATAATATAGATTTTATTTAAATTTACTTTTCTTTCATGAGCAAGAAAAGTAACAAAAGAACTCTACCTCCCGATATCAATTTTACTTTGTCAATTATAAAATTATGTCTATAACGCTCTAAACTCGCTTTGCTCAAACAGTAGAGCTAAAACCATAGCCATAATTTTATCCTTGCCAATAGCCTACAGCTACCGTAAAATTCGCTAACGTGAGGAACATTCGGTATTATTTTTAATAATACTAAATAATTTGTTATATTTTCCGCATTATAAAATTTAGCGGTAATCGTAAGATTATTGAAAAACATTATCATTGAATACGTTTTTTGCTTAACTGTCTGAGCGTAGCGAGTTTTAAGCTTTGTATGAAATGATAATGTTTTTCAAAGCTTAAATTTTATCTGCGGTGGCTTTCTTTGGTTCGTTTCTTTACCACTAAAGAAATGAACATATAATATAAGGAGGAAAAAATTTTTATGAATATTTTACTAGCTATTGCTGTTATGATTATTATCATTATTGCTAGTTATTTAGCTGATAGAAAATACCCTACAAAGAGAATATTTATTATTCCTTGTGGCATTATTTTACTTTGTTTTGTAGCTGTCTATAGTTCTTTAGTGATACCATCTTCTTCAAATTCTATCTCCACTGAGCAACGTTTGGCTATTTTAAATGAACAACCTTATTTTATAACATGGTACAATGATTATAAAGAAGATATCAATCAGCTAGATAGATTTGCTACAGTTTATCACAAAATCATTTCTAATTATGAAAATCAATCCATATCTGCAACTGAAGCTTTAAGTCAATTGCAAAGATTATATGATGAAACAAATGCTTTTAATAATTCACTACAAGATGCTTTACCGCCAAGTGAATTATCACAAAACAATTATACATTAGTTTATAATATTTTGGAAAAAACTCGTGTTTATAGTTATAAATTAAATGAAACTGTTCGTCAAAGTATTGTAATCATCAACGAAGGAACTTACAATCAAATTGAGCATAAAGATATTGTAAATAATTTAAATCGCATTTATGCTATTGAAGCTCCTATAATGTTAGATATCAATAACGAAGTATCGCAAATTAAAGATAATCTAACTATCCCAGAAAATTAATCACAAATATAATATATAGATAAAATAAAAGGTGATACTTTTAGTATCACCTTTTTTATTATAATTATTATTATAAATCTTTTACAATTGTTTTGAGATATTCCGCAAAGTCTCCAGATAAATCATCACGACGAAGAGCAAATTCTACTGTAGCTTTCAAAAAGCCTAATTTATCGCCTACATCATAGCGTTTACCAGTGAAATTATAAGCATAAACATTTTCACGTTTTGCCATAACTTTGAGTGCATCTGTTAACTGTATTTCTCCACCTTTGCCTGGCTTAGTATTTTGTAACACTTCAAATACATCTGGAGTGATGATATATCTGCCAAGCACTGCCATCTGACTTGGAGCTTCTTCAATACTTGGTTTTTCAATCATATCATTGACTTTCATCAATTGTTCATTGATAGTTGGCACGCCTGCTACAATACCATAAGAAGAAACTTTTTCTTTTGGCACTTGTTGACAACCTAAAATAGTAGCACCTGTTTGATTATACATATCCATCAATTGTTTTAAAGCTGGCATTTCAGGATTATAAACTATATCGTCACCTAATAATACAGCAAATGGTTCATTATCAATGAATGCTCTAGCACATAAAATGGCATCACCTAAACCACGCATATGTTTTTGACGAATGTAATGCACATTTATTTCTGATGTTTCCTGTACCATTTCCAATAATTTAGTTTTACCTTTAGCTTTTAATTCAGCTTCTAAAATTGGTGCACTATCAAAATGGTCTTCAATTGCACGTTTAGCATGACCACTGATGATCAAAATATCTTCAATACCGCTAGCAATAGCTTCTTCTACTATGTACTGAATTGTTGGCTTATCCACTATTGGTAGCATCTCTTTAGGTGTTGCTTTTGTTGCTGGTAAAAAGCGAGTACCAAAGCCAGCAGCAGGTATAACAGCTTTGCGAATACGTTTCATAACAATCTACTCCCTATAATCTACTCAAATAAATAAAATACTTTAAATTGTGACAATTTTATACAATCAAAAATCATTATATCATAAAAAAAGATTTTCTTCATAAAATTATTAACTCTATTGATTATAAAGTTTACCAAATTATAACTATGAAGAAAATCTCTCTTTATTATTAATTTTTAGCTATCCTATTCATTCCTATTGTAAGTCTTATTTTTCAATTACTAATCTTATCATTACTATTTCCTCAAAATTTAAGGCTTTATTCTTCGTTTATCTTTTTTATTTCTTCTACACTTAAATTAGTATATTTAGAAATAAGCTTTATATCTACTTTATCTTTTAACATATTTTTTGCAGTTTGTATAGCTTGTTGATATAACCCTTTTTGCATGCCTTGCTGTAATCCTTGCTGTAAACCCTGCTCTAAACCCTGTTGCAATCCTTCTTCTTTAAATGCATTCATATAGGAATAATAATCTCTTATAGCTTTTTCTCTCTGTTCATATGCTCTACGTTCTATTTTATCCTGTAGAAATGTATCTTCAAATTCTACTGCTTCTTTAATTTCTGGAGTTGTCATCACAATTTCTCCAATTCTTCTTTATTATATAGATCTTCTTATTAGACAAATTTTTTATAAGCATTACATTATTTAGTTATTAATTGTTGTAAATGTAATATTTCTTGTTCATTCAGTCCAGTATTCTGAGATATAAAATCAATAGACATATTAGCTTTTAATAAATTAATAGCAACTTTTCTAATACCTTCTTGCAAACCTTGTTGCAAACCTTGTTGTAATCCTTGTTGTAATCCTTGTTGTAATCCTTGTTGTAACCCCTGTTGTAATCCTTCTTCTTTGAATGCACTCATATATGAATAATAATCTCTTATTGCTTTTTCTCTTTGTTCATACGCTCTACGTTCTATTTTATCCTGTAAAAATGTATCTTCAAATTCTACTGCTTCTTTAATTGCTGGAGTTGTCATCGCTATTTCCTCCAATTCTTTTTTGCTATATTTCCCTGAAAAATAAGCAATCCATGCTTCAGATGCTCTTATTTTTCTCATATCCTTCAAAGTAAATTTAGGCAATTCTAGAAAATGTATCTCTATATGGTCTGTAAGTTTTTTATGAGATTTTTCATTTAATAGATTATAGATATTATGCCAATCCTGTTCATCTTCTAAATAATCAAATGCTAATAGATTTATAGCTATAGCCTTTTTTAACTTCTTATATTCAGCACCTTTTTCTAATTGCTCTGAATACATCTTTGACCAATAATATAATGAACGTTCAGCCATTAATTTAAACGGACAAACTTGTACCTCAATATCTACTTGTGTACCATCATTCAAATCCGCTCTAATATCTAATTTAGACAATTTACCATCTAATGTTAATGGTTCATTATCTTTATCTAAAAAACTTATATCTGTAAAACAATTTTTATCATCTTTATTTAAAATCCCATTTAAAAAGCTAAGTGTTAAATTCTTTCTTTTTTTATCCCCCAAAAGCTTTTTAAAATATAAATCATTTAATCTATTAAAACTCTCCATGATATATCCCTCCATCATCGATTATCTATATTATAACACACAAAAAAATTGAACTGCACTTTCAAATATTAGACATAAAACTTTTGAAAATACAGTTCATCATATCAAGAAAATCTCTCTTTATTATTTATCAATTTGTTTAGCTAAAATCTGAGTCAAATTTCTTATACCTCTATCCAAACTAGCCAAATGCTTATCCATGCGAAATAACAAAAAACTCGCTACGACCATAGGAAAGCCATAATTAGCTATATATTCAAAAATATATTCCATCATCCTCACATCCTATTTTCCCGATCCATATAAAGATTTATTAATAAAAGCCAATGATTTACGATAATTTTTGCTGACAGCTTGTGCAGATATATGCAATAATTTTGCTACTTGTTGATGCTTTAGCCCTTTAAATACGACTAAAACAAATACTTTATACTGCTGGGGTGGTAATTGATGAATAACCTTCATTAAATCCAATTTACAAGAAATATTCTCCTCTATATCATCATCACTTGATAACAAATCTAAAAATTCCTCGTCATCATTTTCTCGATCAATTTTTGATGATAAAGATACTTCATTTTGCCAAATACGCAAATATCTACGAAATAAAGTATGTACTCCTTGATAGACTTTCATCTTCGCAAAACCTGTAAAAGGCACCCCTAAGGACTCATCAAAATCCTTAATCGCTTGATAAAAACTAATGATTGCCTCTTCATATGCTTCTTCTTGAATAGATAATAAATGATGTTGCCTTGAAGCACTCCTCAATAAATTCTTATATTTACTCAATAATAACTGTACAGCAAAATTATCTCCAAGTTTTGCTCTTACTAATAAATTCTCCATATAACATACTTCTTTCTATCACCAAGAAAATAATCTAAAAGAAAAAGGGGATGGCTTGCACCCCCTTTTAGCTTCATTCTGCAACAATTTCTGCTGTGTCTTGGCGATTTACACTTCCTAATGTGTACTTTTGTAACCCAGATATTTTTTGACCAATATCCAAGATATCATCTTCTGTCAAAGACGGATTGATATAGCCAAAACTACGACTGCTATAACTTGCTTTACCTGTAGAAGTAGTACCTGTTTCCACTTTAACGATGATTTCACATTCTGCATTTTTCTTAACTGCCATGATTTATTCCCCCTATTAATTTTATCCATCAATACAATTTATGAAATAAAAATTAAGCTAAAACATCTTGTGTAGTAGTTGTGATATATGCTTCTTTAATCGCTGTTGCTTTATGATTGTCTTTAATAATAGCCTGTGTATCAATCATTTTCTGCATGACTACATCGACTTCGCTCTTTGTCAATTCATCTTTAGGATCTGCCAAATTATATTTAAAATCGTCTCCATTATCTAAAGTAAATACCATTGTTAATTTGCGTGTATCTGCCATTAAAAATCACTCCTTAATTTTAAAATTTAAAAATACATCATAGCTTTAATTGATAACATCTTTTGCCGCCGTTTCTTATTCATCTTATCAACTCCTTACACTTATTTACTTGCAACTTAGATGGCAAAAATCAACCCCTAAATCAAAAATTTTTTCTTAGCAAATAAAAAAAGACAAACTATTATCCAAAATTACATAATAGTTTGCCTTTCGCTATATGTTCAGTTATGAATTTAAACTTTATATATTTTCTGCGAAGTATTTTCTAAACTTATATTTTTAATGTCAAATAAATTCGAGGCGTAAAATTTATCCATTCTCATACCAAAACCAATACAAATTTTAAAAATAGTATCTTCTGTAGGATTACGACTTTTTTCACTTAATAAGCTAGCCACAGTTGAAGGTGGCATTCCTGCTTTATTTGCTAAGCCATTTATGCTCAAATTATAAGCTTTACATAATTCCAAAATCCTATAATCTACTGCCTTTATAAGTAGCATTATAATCATCTCGCTTTTTCTTAGATTAACTATATTATACTCTTATAAAAATAAAATGTATTCGACATGTCGTAAATTTTTATAAAAATAACAAAAATTTTTCCTAATTTACTTAAAAGGTTTATTTTCTTCCTTCAAATTGCAAGTAAATCATTAAAGGAGTGATTAGTTATGCAAAATTTTCAAGTAGTAGATATCTCAGCTTGGCAAGAAAAACTCAATTGGCAAAAACTAAAAGCAAATAATATTCAAGGCGTTATCATCAAAATAGGTGAGTACACTCATCTAGATGAAATGTTTATCTCACATGTAAATAATGCTGTAACTTATAATCTGCCCTATGGCATATATTATTATGCTCATGCCTCAACAATTAATGAAGCTATAGCAGAAGCTAATTGGGTAGATAAACAGATAAAAACATATCTCAACGGACAAAATCCGCCACTTGGTATTTGGTATGATGCCGAAGACAAATCTATGCTCAAAAACAATATCAATATAGCTTATATGATTGGCAATTTCATCAATCGACTAAACGAACTAGATTATAATTATGTAGGTCTATATAGTTCCTATAATTGGCTCACCAATATCATTGACTTAAATCTACTTGCAGATTATATTCCCATCTGGTCTGCCCAATATTATCATGAAAACAGCTTTAAACTAGAATATCCTAATCGCATTTGCAAGATATGGCAATACACAGATCATAAGCAAATAGATGATATGATACTTGATTGTAATATTTATTATGAATAATACTATAATCAAAAATTGTAAATCATAGATAAAAATTAAACTGCACCCTAAAAATTGGATATAAAACAACTTTTAGAGGTGCAGTTTTTTTCTAAAATTATAAATTAAACTCCATCTTTATTTTTTCAATATCTTGAATGGATACCTTAGTTATCTTAGCAATAATATTAATATCAATACCTTCTTTTAATCCATTAACCACATTTTGAATTTTATTTTCCTGTAAACCTTGTTCTAAACCTTGTTGTAATCCTTGCTTTAAACCTTGTTCTAAACCTTCCTTCATTCCTTGCTCTAATCCTTCTTCTTTAAATGCACTTATATATGAATAATAATCTCTTATCGCTTTTTCCCTTTGTTCATATGCTCTACGTTCTATTTTATCCTGTAAAAATGTATCTTCAAATTCTACTGCTTCTTTAATCGCTGGAGTTGTCATCGCTATTTCCTCCAATTCTTCTTTATTATATTTTCCTGAAAAATAGGCAAGCCATGCTTCTGATGCTCTTATTTTGCGCATATCCTTCAAAGTAAATTTCGGCAATTCTAGAAAATGTATCTCTATATGGTCTGTAAGCTTTTTATGCGATTTCACATTTAATAGATTATAGATATTATGCCATTCTTGCTCATCTTCCAAATAATCAAATGCCAATAGATTTATAGCTATAGCCTTCTTTAACTTCTTATATTCAGCACCTTTTTCTAATTGCTCTGAATACATCTTCGACCAATAATATAATGAACGCTCCGCCATAAACTTAAACGGGCAAACTTGCACCTCAATATCCACTTGTGTACCATCATTTAAATCTGCTCTAATATCTAATTTAGACAATTTACCATCTAAGGTTAATGGTTCATTATCTTTATCTAAAAAACTTATATCTGTAAAACAGTTTTCATCATCTTTATTTAAAATCCCATTTAAAAAGCTAAGCGTTAAATTCTTTCTTTTTTTATCTCCTAAAAGCTTTTTGAAGTATAAATCATTTAATCTATTAAAATTCTCCATGATATATCCCTCCATCATTGATTATCTATATTATAACATATAAAAATAGTCACAAATTGCCAAAAAAGAGTTTTTCTCTTGTGGTTACATCTTAAAAGATGCGTAATCTGTCAACCACATTTTTTTCTCTGGCAAAGCCCCTCTTTGGGGCTTTTATTTTTGCCTTATTGTCTCTTGCTACCTGTAAACATGTCTATATCTTCTGTTAAACTTATTTGATCTATCATTATATCTTCTTCTGATTGTTTTTTTATATTCCTTTATCGCATTTTCATACTTTCCTACTGTATCTACATAATATCCTCTACACCAAAAATGTCTATTTTCATACTTATTTTAAAGTAGTAGATATTTCCGCTTGGCAAAAAAATTTAAACTGGCAAACACTAAAAGGAGCCAATATAAAAGGCATCATCATTAAAATAGGTGAATAGCATCATTTAGATGATATTGTTCATAACTCATGTAAATAACGCCGTAGCTTACAATCTACCTTATGGAATATATTATTATGCTCATGCTGCAATAATTGATAAAGCAAACTGGGTAGATAAACAAATCAAAACATACCTCAATGGGCAAAATCCGCCACTTGGCATTTGGTATGATGCAGAAGATAAATCTATGCTTAAGTATAATATCAATGTAACTTATATGATTGGCAACTTCATCAATCAACTAAATGAACTAGATTATAATTATGTAGGTCTATATAGTTCCTATAATTGTCTCACCAATATCATTGACTTAAATCTACTTGCAGATTATATTCCCATCTGGTCTGCCCAATATTATCATGAAAACAGCTTTAAACTAGAATATCCTAATCGCATTTGCAAGATATGGCAATACACAGATCATAAGCAAATAGATGATATGATACTTGATTGTAATATTTACTATAAATAAAAAAAGAAGGTGAATAATTCACCTTCTTTTTTTAGATGCCTTGATAGATATCTTTTCTTTCAGCTTTATAACTATTAGAATTAGAATTTCCATATAATATAGCTTCAAAAATAACTTTATCATTTAATATTTCTATTAAAGTTGTTGTTTTATTTGACGCATTTTTTATTTTAGCATCAGTATATATATGATCATATACTGTTCCGTTATCATCTTTATACTGACCACCAAAATCTATTAAATAATGATTTTCTCCTAAATAATCTACATCACTAACAAAAGAACTATATAATTCTTTTCCTCGTTCTTTTCCATATTGCCAATCCTGCTTAACAGTTTTATTATTTTCATCTATATTGTAAATTACAGCTCTTGAATATAACTTATTTTGATCTACTGTTCTATTTTCGTCTAATATATCAAAATTAGTATTATCAAATAACATTAATCTATTATCTGGCAATAACATGGCGGCATGTTGTGCTGTAGGATATTCAAAATCATTTCCAACTGGTTTTAATAAATATTGTTCAAAATCTTTATTTTTATTTCCAATTGTAGCAGATAACACCCATTTTAATTCTTTTGTTTTTGCATTAAACTTAGCCACTACATTTTGATGTCTACCTGATATTATAAAATCATCATTATTTTCATCATACCAAATAGCATTATTATGCAACCAATTAGAAGTTCCTCCTGTATATGGTTGATCTGCTACATATTCACTCATAGGCAAAATTTCTTTTAAATCCCAACTATCTACAATATTTCCAGTTTTTCTATCAACTTCTACTATATAATCATTTTGAGAATCTCGACCTTCTTTAGAGGCTCCCATAATTAAATTACCATTACTTTTTTCTCTAATATCATGATGTATACCATAAACGTTATATGCTGCAAAACATTCGCCTAATGGTGATATTTCAAATACAGTAGATAAATTATTATACGTATTAGGAATTGTTTCTCCACTACTTACAATCATATTACCATTTTTTAAATGAGTAAGCATCACACTACCATTTAATTTTTTACTACTTAAATACCATCGGATATCACCATTAGAATCTATTGCTAACATATAATTACCATTGACATGTGGACAATCAAAAAAGGTTAATCCTTCTTTCATTTTCTCCTTATCTGCAACATTAACTTTTACTTTAGATATATCTTCAGGTAAATCATCTGTTTGTAATTCTATAGTTTTTTTACTTTCTTCACCTGTTTTTGTTTTAGCTATTATATCTACTTTATTATTAACACCTGCATATAAACCGTAAATAGGTACTATATGTTTTTTACTAAAATTAGAAAACGTATGTTTTATTGTCGTATATTCATCTTTACCATTTATTATCACACTTATTTGTGTAGGTTCTTCTGTAGTAAAAATGGCAATAGCAGTCAATGGAGAGATTTCAAAGGGATCAACTATTGTAAATGGATTCTCTAATGTTGGTTTTTTTTCTAATTCTGCATTTAATTTTTCTGTTATACTTTTTTGATTAGAAAAATATTCATTTTTATTTACTGTTTCTTCATTCACTACTTGCTGAGAAAACTTTTCTAGATTGTCATTATCTGTTTTATTACTACAACCAGATATCATTGCAATCATTAAAATTATGATAATGTAAATAAAGGATTTTATTACTTTCATTTTATTCTCCTATTTTATACTATATTCACTTTTACCATTATCATCTTCATATACTAATTTTAAATTATCTAATTTTAACGTTGCTGGAACTTCAAAAGCAATCCAACCTTTATTATCTAATTTTAAATCATTAGCTGGCATTCTATTATATCCATGATCTTTCAAAAACATATCTTGTATACGATTATACTTATTACCTTTATCATCAATTAATGATACATTTTTCCAATAAAGAGTTTTGTTTCCTTCACCTTTTTTCTTTATATCTAAGTTTACTAATACATATACATTGCCATCTTTAGGATTATTATCATAAGCAACATTTGCTACACTACCATCATATTGTGTAACACCAGTTGTTGTATCTAACTTATCCTTCATTTCTGAAGCTATTACTTTTACATCCCAATCTGCATTTTCACTACTATTACCACAGCCTATAACTAAAAAACTAAATATACATCCAATAAATAAACATATTAATTTCTTAATTTTGATATCCATATTTCTTCAAAACCTCCATAGGTACAAAATTATTCATTTCTTTTTCAATATCCATATAGTCATTATCATCATTATAAATTGGCAATCGCTCTAATCTATAATCACAATAAACATCATTATTATAATTACTAGTAGCATAGCATTCCCAAATAACATCTTTATTTCTATCTACTTCTACATAAACAGTTTTACTTGCTACAGGTAACATTTGATTAAACGTCCCCAATATATTTCCATTATTTAATAAATCAGCATCTCCTCTCCAATAAGAAAATAATTCCGGTCGTTCCTTGCCATATTGCCAAATCTGTTCTACAGTCATATCTTTTTCATTTATACGATAATGAACTAATCTAGAGTATGATCTTGTTTTTATCTTTTGATCTATTATTTTATTTTCAAATTTTGTAGATGTACTTTCTAAACTAGTTGATATACCAAATCTACTACTACCATTATCAAATAATAAAATATCAACTGTATCTGGATTATGATCATAATCTGGCAAAACTTCTACAGCATGTTGATTATACGGATATTCAAAGTCCTCACCAATAGGTTTTAATAAATACTGTTGCCAATAAGTTGTAAAATCCCTAGGATCTGATAAAATCCACTTTATTTTTCCATTTTTACTATTTCTCATTACTGCAGATTGATAATTGCTCGATATTATCACATCATTATCATATTCTACTATCGAATTCATATGCATCCAATCTGCTGACGGTTTATCTTCTTCAAAAAATACTATCTTTCTTGTTCTTGGCAATAAACTTCTATAATCAATATGAGCTATCTCTTCACCTGTTTTTAAATCTATTTCAGTTACTAAATCTTGTACTGTTTCTGTATGACTGCCTGTTAACAACATAGTATTATTTTGTGTTAAATATATATCATGATTCACTCCAGCTGGATAATAATACATATTTAAAATCTTTCCCAAATAATTCATTTCACAAATAATATTATCCCCATACATCAAATTACCATAAGTAACATATACAGATTTTCCTTTATTATAATTTGTTGGATATAACGCATCTTTATTTAAAAACCACCTTATATTCCCATCTAAATCAAATGCTAATTTTATACCTTTATGATTTATTGATTGATATGAAAAATTTAATCCTTCTTGATAATTTTGTATATTTCCTTTATAAATTATATAGTTTATATTACTTAAATCATTTGTTAATTTTTCTGTCTGTATTTTTAATTCTTTTTCTTTTTTATTTCCTTTTTTATCTATACTTTTTATAATAACATTATTTTCACTATTAGCATAAAGTCCCATTATTGGAATAATATGCTTTGTTGCATATCCTTGTTTGTTAAAAGTATATTTTATATTTGATTTTTCTGATTTTCCTTTTATTTCTATGCTTACTAACTCTGGCTCTTTTGTAGTATATAAAACAATTGCAGTTAATGGTGATAAGCCATATGGATTTTGTACTACTAATGGTTCATCAAAAGTATACGTATTAGTATTTAATTCTTTTAAAAGACTTCTATCAATTTCTTTCTGTTTTTCTATTTCACTTACAATACTTCTTAAAGCATCATTTTCTGGAGTAGTTTGGGTATTGACAATATTTTCTTGTAAATTTGTTTTATATTCCATTTTTCCTAAATGCATTTTATTTATTATTAATGCTATTACATTTCTAGGTCCATTAACGAATTCTTGACAAATTTTTCTCGAATATTCACTATTTGCTATATCTTTCATTATAAAGGCAATACTCCATAAAATAACATAGATAATTAATATAGTTGCAAATATAAACTTTAAAATATTTCTATTTACAAAAATTTGTTTTATTATATATACAATTTTTTTCATCATAAAATTCCTTATAAAAATTTAAAAACTCCCTACACGATAATAATATTTTCTAAAATATTTTTTTGAACAAATCTTTGCTAATTTTTTTATACATGGATTAAATATTATATCTATTAATTTATCTATTAATAAATAATCTATACTTGTAAAAATTTTTCTTTTTTTCATTTCAACCTTAAATTCATCCCATGTTTGAAATCTTTTTAAATCTGACCATTGATATAAAAAATATGCCCAATTAAAAAATATTGCTTTAAATATTATATTAATAAAAAATTTTTTTACTCCTTTTAATTCTAACTCATCATTAAAAAGTTTCTTTTGCTGAATTAACACATTTATAATTTCTTCAGGAAACGGTCCTGTTTTTAATGTATTTGAATCACTTCCTATATGTTGTCTCCATCGCACACATTCACCATGTAAATATATAGAAGTTCCTAATCTACTTATTTCAGACATAAATATGATGTCATGTAATTTACCATATTTTTCAGGTCTATAATTAATTTTTTTATAAATCTCAGATTTATATATAGCACAACAAAATGTTGGTCTAGCCAATATTAATTGTAAAAAAAGATTTTTATCTGCTGGATATTCCCAATAATTATCTGAAAGCAGATACCAATTTTTATTATTAACATTATATAAAGCAGTAGCACCACCTGATACTAATACAATATTTTTATTACTATTCATAATAATTTGCATAGCTCTATCTATATATTCTGGGTGAATCGCATCATCATCGTGAAAAATAGCTACATATTTATTTGATACTATTTCTTGAGTTTTTTTAAAATTATTAGCATTTCCTATGTTGTTTTCATTTGTAATAACTTCTATTATTCTATCAGGATATTTTTCTTTTATAATTTTAATTACTTCTAATGTATTATCTGTTGAAGCATTATTTAAAATAATTGTTTTTCTCCAAGTTGCTATGGATTCAAATAAACTTTCTAAAGCAACTTTCAAATATTTTGCTCTATTATAGGTTGGTATAATAACATCTAAATCTTTATAAAACATTGTTTCTCCTTTAAATATTTATCCAACAATTCCTATTATTTATTACATTTACCAAATTTTTTGTTATATTCTTTATTATAGTTTTTAAAAAAAGTATAGTATATTCTTTTAATAAATTCTCTTTGCATAGAATTTTTGGGAAATAAATTTTTTAAATATTGTCTTCTTTTTGTTCCTTTCGGAAATAACCAATCTAAACATTTACGTCCCAATATTTTATTTTCTTCATTATATATTTTTACTGTTGTTAAACTCATTCTACGTATAAATTCTTCGTAATAAGGAGATTGTCTTGCATATTTCCACCATTTATTACCATACCCTACCATTGGATAATCCCAAGGTTTTGGATAAGCTGCATAATGTATAATATATGGATCTTTTAAACAGTTATTCCATAATTCAATCATTTCTTCCTTATTTAACATTATATGTTCCATTGAAGCCATACGTATAGGAAAAATATTCCATTTTAAATTAATATATTTAATATGTTTTTCAAATAAAAGATTTAAAGCATCTTGTTCTGAACATCTAAATTTATATTGTTGCCACAATTCCATAACTTTATCTTGTGTAAAGTCCCGTCTTATATTTTTTAAATCAAAAACCAATACATCTGCATTTATATATCCTTCTGGATTACATAAACCTAACTCCTCTTTTGGAATATCCATTTTTAATCGTCCAAGATAACCTAAATCAATAGCTCCTGCTAAATACGTCTTATCTGACATTTTACATTCTAATAAATTTATTATATCTTTTTCTATTATAATATCTGCACCTAAATTTAAAACTCTATCATATTCTTTTAATATCCAAGGTAATGATAATCTATAATAGTTTATATCTAAATATTTATAACGGCTTTCCTTGATATACTTTTCAACTATATTTGTAGGATCAAAAAATCTTAAACTAACATTTTTAAAATCTTTGACTATATCTAATAAAATCTCACAATCATAATCGTCAATTTCATGTGTAAGTATAATAATATCATAATTATTTTCCTTAGAAATATTTTTTAATAATGATATTAAAACTACACTTAAATATGGTGCAAAAAAAGCACTTGATTCAAAAACGATAGCATTTTTATATTCTTTAAATATAGGTTTTATTTCCAAACTATATTTTTGTTTATTAATATCATTCTTCATAATTTTGCCCATCTTTATCCTATAAAACTTATAAAAACAACTATGATCTCATTCTTATAAAATCATAGTTGTTTTTATTTTATTTAAATAAATTTATAACCCTTTTTATACCCTCTTCAAAATTAATTTTAGGTACCCATCCTATAGATTTCAATTTATCAACACTTGGATTAATATTTACTATACCTGTTTTTGGATAAGGTATTACTCCCCAATTTAACTTACTTGTACTTTTAGTTATTTCATACATTATCTGTATATATTCTTTTAATATATGACTTTCACCATATCCAAAGTTATAAATTCCTTTTGCATTCTCGGTTTCTATTAACTGTTTCAAACCTAAAACTGCATCATCTATATAAAGAAAATCCCATTTTTGAATACCTTCTGTTAAATCACAATCTATTCCTGAGAGCATTTTCTTTAATATTGAAATAACCATTGTTCCTTCAAAATCTCCAGGACCATATAAGCTAAAAAATCTTGGCTCTATAAATCGCATATTATTTTTACTACAAATTTTATTTGCATTTTCATAAAATTTTAATTTTATCTTTCCATACTCTGTATTAGGCTTTGCATCTACATTCTCAGATTGTTTATAATCATTAATCCAAGGTCCATATTCTGCTTGAGATCCAGCTGTCATGAAAGTCTTTGTTCCCAAAGCTATTGCACTCTCTAATGCCATCATAGAATATTGATAATTTTCTTCCTGAATTGTTTTATTATTTCTCTCATTACCTCTTGTTCCTGCCCAAGCAAAATGAATAAAAGTATCTATATCCTCATTAATTTTATCAGGAAGCTTATAATATTCATTCATATTTAATTCAACTTTTATTAAATTATCATTTTTAGGAAGTATTTCCTTTTTTTTCGAATCTGGTCTTACTACTGCAAATATTTTATAATCATCTAATAAAATATTTATTAAGTGACTACCAATAAAACTTGTAGCCCCAGTAATTAATATATTTTTCATAAGAACTCCTATCCTAATAATAAATTAATTTTTATTTATAAGATTCATCATCGTTTTTTCTAATCCATCTACATCATATCCAAATTTATTATACAAATATGGAGCATGCGCCATTGCTTCAAATTTATCATCAACACCTAAATTAACAAAATTAGCTGATATTTTTTCTTCAGCTAAAATAATAGCCACATAATAACCTAATCCACCAATTTTATTATGATCTTGTGCAACAACTAAATTTCCTGTTTTAGCAGCTTCTATAACCGCTTTTCTATCAATTGGTTTAATAGTATGCATATCTATAACACGAATATCTTTTCCTATTTTCTTTTTAATACGTAAAGCTGCTTCTAATGCATATTTTACAGTTATACCTGAAGCAATATATGCCCCATCTGTTCCCTCTTTCACTATAGAAGCCTTTCCTATTTCATATTCATAATTATCATCATAAATTGAAATCACAGGTTCTACTGTACTCCTAATGTATACTGGACCATTATATTTTAATGTTGCTTCTAACATTTTTTTTGCTTGAATTGGATCGCAAGGCTCTAATACTATCATATTAGCCATACTTCCCATTATTGCACAATCTTCAACACTCCAATGAGTAGCTCCCGATATTCCTCCAGATAAGCCTGCATAAGTTCCCATTAATCGAATATTTAAATTAGCATATGCTACATCTGTACGACATTGTTCACAAGCTCTCATACAAATAAATGGTGCCATAGAAAAAGTATATGGAATAAATCCCTCATGAGCTAATCCTGCTGCAAAACTAACCATATTTTGCTCAGCAATTCCAACATTAAAAGATCTATCAGGAAACATTTCTATAAATGTTTTATTACGACATGTTCCACTTAAATCCGCATTTACAATAATGACATTTTTATTTTGTTTGCCTATATTAATCATATAAGCTCCCATAATATCTCTTAAAAAATATTTTTCACTAAAATCAAATATCTTCATTAATATTATCTCTCTTTCTTAACAAGAAAAATTTTCTTCTAATTCCTTTAGACATTCTCTATATTGTTCTTGCGTAATTTTTCCTGCATGCCATTTAGGATTATTTTCCATAAAACTTATTCCTTTTCCTTTTATAGTATGACAAATAAATATTGTTGGAATCTCTGATTCTACTGGTGGTAATTTATCAAAATTTTCTTTAATATTATAAATATCATGACCATCTAATTCACAAACATTCCAACCAAAAGCTCTATATTTATCTGCAATATTTCCTAAAGCCGTAATATCATGAATGTTACCATCCGCTTCTAATTTATTATAATCTACAATAGCAACAAGATTTCCTAATTTATAATGCACTGCATTCATAGCAGCTTCCCAAATAGACCCTTCTGACTGTTCACCATCTCCCATAACCACATAAACCCTACTCTTATTATTTTTTTTCAATCTCAAAGCTGCTGCTATCCCACAAGCAACAGGAAATCCATGCCCTAAGCTTCCTGTTGATACTTCAACATACGGATTAACTAAATTACATGAATGCATCGAAAATCGTCCCTCATCCGTTGCATACTCTTTAAAGATATCCTCTGTACTAAAACATCCAATAGCAGCTTGATTAAAACTTGTTACTGCTGAAGCATGCCCTTTTGATAAAATAAATCTATCTCTATATTCATATTTAATATCTAATGGTTTATATTTTATCTGATATTGCCATAATACAGTCATAACATCTGTAATTGATAAATCTCCACCAATATGAATAGTCTGCATAGAACATAATTTCAACAAATTTTTTCTTATTTCTAAAGCAGCTTTTTTTAAAAGAGTTACATCTATATTATTATCCATTTTTTCACCTTCACAAAGTTAATGCTTCTTTTATTATTTTAGCCATATAATCTATCATACAATCTTCCATACCTGGATAAACTCCTACCCAAAATGTATTGTTCATAATATAATCTGTATTTTTTAACTCACCAACTACTCTATATGCATTACTTCCTCTAATTTGATCAAAACATGGATGTTTTATCAAATTACCACTAAATAATAATCTAGTTTGCACATTATGTTCTTCTATATATCTAATTACATCATTTCTATTTAATCCTGATTCTGATCTTAAAGAAATTAAAAAACCAAACCATGAAGGTGAACTGTTATTTTCTGGCTCAGGTAATATTATTTTATCCTGTACATCTACTAGTGCATCATATAATCTTTTCCAATTATGGCGTCTACGTTTTATAAAATCAGGAAATTTCTTTAATTGTTCACAACCAATAGCAGCTTGCATATCTGTCACTTTTAAATTATAACCAAAATGACTATATACATATTTATGATCATAACCTTTTGGTAACTCTCCATACTGTTTATCAAAACGATGTCCACAATAATTATCTCGTCCAGATGGACATATGCAATCACGACCCCAGTCTCTAAAAGACATAATTAAACGGTTTAAAATAGGATTATTTGTGTAAACACAGCCACCTTCTCCCATAGTCATATGATGTGGTGGATAAAAACTAGATGTTGCTATATCTCCCCATGTTCCTGTAAATCTAGTTTCTTCATTGATAGTATACTCCGTACCTAATGCATCACAATTATCCTCTACTAACCACAAATTATATTTATCACAAAAAGCTTTTACTTCAGCTAAATTAAAAGGATTTCCTAATGTATGTGCAATCATTACTGCTTTTGTTTTTTCAGATAAAGCTTCCTCTAACATACTAGTATCAATATTATACTGAGGAATTGTAACATCTAAAAAAACTGGAATAGCACCATATTGTATAGCTGGAGTAACAGTTGTAGGAAAACCACATGCTACTGTTATAATTTCATCTCCTGGTTTTATTTGTCTTTCCTTTAATTCTGGAGCTGTGAGTGCCATAAAAGCTACTAAATTGGCAGATGAACCACTATTTACAAGATGTGCATATTTTACTCCTATCCATTTAGCAAAATTTTTTTCAAAAGTTTCTGCAAATCGTCCTGTTGTAAGCCAAAAATCTAATGTAGCGTCTGTAAGTGCACACATTTCTTTTTCATCAAATACACGAGCTGCATATGTTATGCGGTCACCTTCTTTAAAAGTCTTTTTATTTTCCTTAAATTCATGATAATACTTTGTTACTAATTCTTTAATTTGATTTCTAGCTTCTTGTTCATTATTCCACATTATTTATTTTCTCCCATCTCAAAAAATTCATTTATTTGTTTATCCATACAACTTCTTACATCTTTATTTTCTATCCAACATTTACTCCATTCTATAACTTTTTCAATAGCTATATCTAGAGACCAACGTGGTTTCCAATCAAAAGTTGTTTTTAATTTAGAACAATCCAATTTTAAAAAAGTAGCTTCATGTGGTCCTCCATCATATTTATTAATCCATTTTACATTGTTTCCCCATTTTTTTACAAACAAATCAACTAATCTACCTGTTTGAAAACAGTCTGTTTCATCTGGTCCTATATTATAACAACCAGAAAAATTAATATCTTCATATTGTTTTTTAGCTATCAATAAATATGCATATAAAGGTTCTAAAACATGTTGATATGGTCGTGTTGAAAAAGGATTTCTAACAATTATATCTTCATTTTTTATTACAGCTCTAATGCAATCTGGAATAATTCTATCATTTGCAAAATCACCGCCTCCTATAACATTACCAGCTCTTGCTGTTGATATAGCTACTTTATTATCAAAAAAGAAACTATTTTTATACGTGCTAGTAACTAACTCACTACATGATTTAGAATTAGAATATGGATCAAATCCATTAAGTTCTTCATTCTCTCTATAGCCCCAATACCATTCTTTATTTAAATAAACTTTATCTGTTGTAACATTTACTACTGATTTGACACTATCTGTATTACGTATACATTCTAAAATATTTACAGTTCCCATCACATTTGTTTCATAAGTATAAATTGGATTTTTATAACTATCACGAACAATAGGTTGAGCAGCTAAATGAAATACAAATTCAGGTCTAATATCATCAAAAACTTTTTTTAATTTTTTATAATCACGAATATCTCCATATATAGAATTAATATCACTTTCTATATTTGCTATCATATATAACGATGGTTTTGTTGGAGCTTCTAATGCATATCCTGTTACATTAGCACCCATTCTACTTAAAATTTTACAAAGCCATGCTCCTTTAAAACCAGTATGTCCAGTAATAAGAACATTTTTTCCTTTATAAAAATTATTATCAAATTTTTTCATTAAATTCTCCACACTTTCCATGGCGCATTACCTAATGTCCACATTTTTTCTAATTCATCTTTTTCCCTTTTTGTATCCATACATTGCCAAAAACCTTTATGGGTATAACTCATTAATTCTCCTTTTTTAGCTAATTCTTCAAGTGGTTTTCTTTCAAAAACACAATCATCATTATCTATATAATCAAATATTTCAGGTTCTAATACCATAAAACCTGCATTTATTAAAGAATTATCTTTTGATGATTTTTCACGAAAAGAATGTACTGCATTATCTGCACCTACATCTAATATTCCTTTAGATTGTTCTAACTGCACTGCTGTTAATGTAGCTATTTTTTTCTGCTTTTTATGATAAGCTACTAAGTCTTTAATATTTACGTCACAAACACCATCTCCATAAGTCATCATAAAAGTTTCATTGTTTATATATGGTTGAATTCTTTTTATTCTTCCTCCTGTCATTGTTTTTAGCCCTGTATCAACAACAGTTACTTTCCATGGTTCACAATGTTTATCATGCACAATCATTTTATTTCCTTCACTAAAATCAAAAGTTATATCTGATGTATATAGAAAATAATCCGCAAACCACTCTTTTATATAATGCTGTTTATACCCTGCACAAATAATAAATTCATTAAATCCATAATAAGAATAACATTTCATTATATGCCATAATATAGGCATTCCTCCAATTTCAATCATTGGCTTTGGTTTAAATTTACTTTCCTCTGAAATACGTGTCCCAAATCCACCTGCTAAAAGAACAACTTTCATTATATCACTCCTACCTATAAATTAAATTTTAAAATTTTAATTGTTTTTTTTAAAATAGATTTTATATTATTTAAAAATAATGCTATTTTTCTTGGTATATATGAAAAAAATATCATCTTATAATAAAAACCATCAACTCTTATTATTTCATTTTTATATTTTTTTATAAAAAATTTATTTATTACCCCTTTACTTCTTAGATGCAATAAATAACTATTACTAACTAATCTATCTTTTCTAAAGCTTATAATTATATTATCCTTTTCTTTATCATACGTTTGAGGTAATAGTTCAATAATATTATTAAATTTTAAAAATACATATATATAATATTTTTCATCATTTGTCCACCAATGATCTTTCTTTTCAAGATTATAATATAAATATCTTGTATAAACTACCCCTATTCTAAAAAATTCTTTTTTTTTATAATTATCGTCAATTAATTTAAAAATTATATAAGGAAGCCACCATGGATTTTTATAAATCTCAAAATTATCTAATAATATATTTTTACAATAATCTGTCTTTACTATTGATGCTCCCCAGTATGTTAATCTTGAAAAATATTTTCTTGCATATTCTACTGGATTTTTATAATTATAAATTATATTTTCAATAAAATATTTATCTTTATTTAAATAATCTTTTCTTTTGATTTCATCTATATTTATAACATTATATTCACTAAAATTATTTTTTAATAAAACATATTCAAATTCATTAAAATCTACTAAATTCCCATCTCCCAATAACCAAAAATAATTTGTATTAATATTTTTTATTGCTTCTATGACCTTTTTATCTACTAATATTTGAGAACTATATCTATAATATTTTACATTTCTTATATCTTTATGATAATGACAAATATTTTTCACTTCATCTGATTCACTACTATCATGAATTTCAAAACAAAATAAAAAACCACTATACTTAGATATACATTTATCAAATAAATTTTTTATACAGTTAACTCTATTATATGTTGGTATAATAACAGTAATCAACTCACTCACCTATAATATTTATTTTTTTTCTATAGGAGGATGAAAAAACATTCCCTTCCATGTACTAATAATTATAATTTTTATTCTTTCTATTTTTTTACTTTTAGAAAACACCATTACTTTTATTATATGGATAAAGACTCTTATCAATTCATATAAATAGCCTCCTATACCTTCTCTTCTATATAAATAAACATCATTTCTATATAAATATTTAAATCTATTAAGTTTCTTCTCTGTAGTATTTACAATATTAGCACCTATATTATTATCTGTTTCATGTAAAACTATTGATTTATTTAATAAAAAACAATTATATTTTAATGATATACGACGTGTATATTCCCAATCATCAGTCCATAAAAAAAACTCTTTTATTGGTAATCCAACATCTTTTATTATATTAATAGGTATAAATAATGATACAAATGAAGCCATTGTAATTTTTACAACATCATCATTAAAATTTTTAACATTTATATACATATTCTTTCGTTGAATATTCATTTTACAAATAGAATTATCTTTCCATAAAACTTTACTTGATAAAAATCCATATTTTCCTATAGATTGAGCATCATAATCTATAAAACATTTAAGAGTATTTTTTAATGGAATACAATCATCATCCATAAGCCATACAAAATCATAATTATGTTCTAAAGCAAAACGAATCCCTATATTAAATCCTCCTGCACCACCTAAATTTTTTTCTGTTTTATAATAAATAATTCTTTCATTATTACCATATATTTTATTAATATATTTTTCAGTTCCATCTATAGAACAATTATCTACAATCAAAATATCACATTTATATTCTTGTATTAATATATTTTTTATACATTTTTTTAACAAATTCAATCTATTAAAAGTAACCACTATTGTAAGTATTTTTTTTTTCATCATAAAAAAGTCCTTTATTATTACAAATACAAGTTATATAAAATATTTGCTATTTTTATATTTAGAACAAACATCTATAGTACTACCATAATCAACTATTTTTCCTTTTTCAAGCCAAATTACTTTATTACATAAACGCTCTATCATACAAATATCATGAGATACCATTATAATAGTTACTTTATTTTCTATCATTTCTTGTATTCTTTTTTCACACTTCTCTTGAAAGTGAAAATCTCCAACAGATAAAACTTCATCTACTATTAAAATATCGGGCTTTACTATAGTAGCAATAGAAAATCCTAATCTAGCATACATTCCACTGGAAAAATTTTTTACGGGAACATTTATAAACTCTTTTAATTCTGCAAAATCAACAATTTCCTCAAATTTCGATTCAATAAACTCTTTTGAATAACCTAAAATAGCACCATTAAGAAAAATATTTTCCTTTGCTGTTAATTCTGGATCAAAACCTGCCCCTACTTCAATAAGAGGAGCCACCGAGCCATATATTTTTACTTTTCCTGTTGTAGGTGTAAGTACTCCTGCCAATATTTTTAATATTGTACTTTTACCAGCACCATTAAATCCTACAATGCCTATAATATCTCCTTTTTCAATTGAAAAGCTAATATTTTTTAATGCAATAAAATCAGTATACAACAATTTACCTTTAAGTAATTTAACTATATATTCTTTCATAGAATCTATTTTTTCTTCCATTAAGTTAAAATGCATAGAAACGTCTTCTACTTTTATTATAACGTTTTTCATAAATAAACTCACCTTTAAATTAAATATATAAAATAAAGTTATTTTGATATTTTTTAAATATCAAACATCCACATACAAAAGTTATTATTGCGATTAATGTACAAACTCCTATTATATTTGCTGATGGTAAAATGCCTTGATAAATAGACATACGAAAAGCTTGAAAAAAATAATATAAAGGATTTAATTCTATTAAAAAGAAAAATTGTTGTGGTACAATTTTTTCTGGGTAAAAAATTGGTGTAGCATAACTTAACAAATTGATAAAAACACCATATAAGTGAAATACATCTCTAAAATATACAGCCATTGTAGCTAATATTAATCCTATTCCTATACAAAATAAGAAAAATAAAAAAAGTGGTAATATAAAACTAAACATCTCTACAGTAAAATTATGACCTGTTATTACTATAATAACTATTAAAGCAGGTAATGTGAATAATAAATTTATACAACTTGATATTACTCTCGATATCGGAAATAAATATTTAGGTACATATACTTTCTTTATAAGACAAGCATTGTCTATAATAGAACTCATTGCAAAACCTGTACTTTCTGCATAAAAAGTAAATAAAATTTGTCCTGTTAATAAATACAAAGGATAATTATCTATATCAAAACGAAATAATGTTGAAAAAACCATTGCCGTAATACTCATTGTCAACAATGGATTAAGCATACTCCATACTACACCTAATATTGAGCGACGATATTTTTTTTTAATATCACGAATAACTAATTCCTCTATCAAATATTTATATTTATATAAACTTAAATATCTATTCATAAAAAGCTCCATTCTATTTATAAAAAAAACCTATTAATTTTTTTCCCCAATTTATTTTTTCCAAACAAATAATATTTATTTCTTTTATTTTTATATTTTTATTTATATTTAATAACCAAACATTGAATAATCTCTCGCTTAAAAAACCAAAAATTCTCCTATTATAATTATCATAAATACTAATATCTATTCTTTTCTCTAACATAAATAAAATATTAAACAACCATTTACAATATTCATCAAATAAAAATTTTTTCATAATAAACATATTATAAATATATAATGATCTTGAGCTCATTACTTTATAAAAAGAACTGATATAGTCTGGATAAAATTCTTTTATAATATTTTCAACCATATCTAAATCTTTTTTATAATGAGCATGATTATATTGGTTTCGTACAGTTCTAATATAATAATTCCTTTTTTTTGGTAAAATTATATCATATTTTATTAAAAGCTTCTCATAATCTTCTTTTTTTAATATATGTTTTTTTTTATTTTCTAAATTTCTACTTATACATCTATGAGAAAAATATCTTCTATAATGACAAAGACCTATATATTCACAACTTAAATTTTTCCAAGCCCAATACAAAGCTGTTAATTCACAATAATTAGGATTTTTATATGATATATTATCTCCTGTATCATCACCTATATATCCTAAATCATCTTTTCCTTTTTTCCCCACATGAATAGGCAAATAAACTTCATCTTTTGGCATCCAGTATTTTTTATGTGTTGCCACTAAAATTTTTATATCCAATCTATTTCAATTCCTTTTTTACTAAATCTAATGCACTTTCTATAACCTTGTCCATATCATAATATTTATATTCACCTAAACGACCGCCAAAAATAACATCATTTTCTCGTTTAGCCAAATCTAAATATTTTTGATATAATTTTTGATTTCTATCATCATTTACTGGATAATAAGCCTCTTCTCCAAGGTGCCAATCTGCTGGGTATTCCTTCGTAATATATGTTATTGGCTGTGTACCGAATTCAAAATACTTATGTTCTATAACACGTGTATAAGGTACTTCTCTAGCTGTAAAATTCATAACCGCTACGCCTTGATAATTATCTTGCTCTAATCTTTCAGTTTCAAAACGCAAGCCTCTATACTCAAGCTGTCCAAATTTATAATTAAAATACCTATCTATAGCGCCTGTAAATACAATCTTATCTGCTATATTTTGATATTTTTCTCTTTGTTTTATAAAATCTACATTAAGCGCTACATCACAATTAACTAATAATTTTTCAATAATTTGATTATATCCACCAATAGGAATTCCTTGATAACGAGCATTAAAATAATTATTATCATAAGTATAACGAACAGGCAATCTCTTTATGATAAACGCTGGTAAATCTTTGCAATCTCTTCCCCATTGCTTTTCTGTATATCCTTTTATAAGTTTAGTGTAAATATCTGTTCCTACTAAACTTATAGCTTGTTCTTCTAAATTTTCAGGTTCTTTCTTTATAACTTGCTTTTGTTTATCGATTATATTTCTTGCTTCTTGTGGTGTAGCTATATTCCACATCTTACTAAAAGTATTCATATTAAATGGCAAATTATAAATCTCACCACGATAATTAGCTACTGGACTATTAATATAATTATTAAATTCAACAAATTGATTTACATAATCCCATACCTCTTTATTATTTGTATGAAAAATATGTGCCCCATATTTATGAATATTAATGCCTTCTTTTTTTTCACAGTAAATATTACCACCAATATGATTTCTTTTATCTATAGCAAGACATTTTCTTCCTTTTTTACTAGCTTCATAAGCAAAAATACTTCCAAAAAGCCCTGTTCCTACTATAATATAATCATACCTCATGATTCATTCCTCTTTATATTTAATATGCACCTTTCCTAAATAATACAGTTTTTATAGTTTTTAAAATTAATGTAATATCTATCCAAATACTCCAATTTCTTACATACCATACATCTAAAGATACTCTATCTGTATATCCTGTATCAGATCTACCACTAACTTGCCACATTCCTGTTATTCCTGGTAATACAGCATAATAATCTTTTATATATTTACCATAATAATGTATCTCATCCTTTATTATTGGTCTTGGTCCTACCCAGCTCATTTCACCTTTTAATACATTTATAAACTGAGGCAATTCATCTATACTTGTTTTACGAATAATTTTACCTACTTTAGTAATACGTGGATCATTTTTTAATTTGAAATACTTATCCCATTCAATTTTAGCTTCAGGATTATTTTTTAAATACTCCTGTAATTTTTCTTTTGCATTTGGAACCATTGAACGAAACTTATAACAAGGAAATAATTTTCCATCTTTTCCTACTCGATAATGTTTAAAAATAGGTGCAGCTCCTGGTGATTCTATCATTATTAATATTATAACCACAATACTTACTGGTATAATTATTACCATTGTTAATAATGAAAATACAATATCAAATATACGTTTTATTCTCCGATTTGTTTTCTTTGCCAAATTATTACGTATACTTAATAAAAGCATATTTGATTCATATATTTTTTTTACTTCTAAATTAATCACAGGAATACCTACTGTATTTGGTACAAACATTAAGTTTCTTACTAATGGCTGTATATCTTCTACCAAATCTAATAACTTATTTTTTTCTAAATTAGGTATAGCTATAATAACCGTTTTTACCTTTAATTGTTCTATTTTATTAATGATATTTTTTCTTAATTGATTTATATCTTCTATTTCCTCAACAATATCAGCAACTTTTATACCAAAACAATTATTATGATTTGTAAAATATATAATATCTTCTGTTACCTTTCCATTTCCTACAAAAATTACAGGCGTTTTTAATATGTTTAATCTATTACATGTCTTTACTAACAATTGTCTAAATAAATATAAACTCAAAAATGATATCATAAAAAATATTACTATATATGAACGTGACAAATAATTACTACTTTTAAATACATATAGTGCTATTATACAAAAAATCTCACTATATAATACAGCATAAAAAGTTCTTTGCATAGTTTCCCAAAAAAAAATAAATCGTTCATTAACCTTCGTATGTTCTACAAAAAATATATAAATAGCTGGTATCACTAAATAAAAATATATATCTGATATATAAAATTTACCTGCTGTATATGGTATATTATTTTGAATAATTAATGATATTTTTTCTGCTACTATAATGGCTATGTATTCAAATATTAATAATAATACTGTCAATATTTTTTCTGAATAATAATCCATTTTATAAATCTCTTCTTTTAACATAAATTACCTCCTTTCTTCAAATTCACTTTTATATTAATAATAATATGCTCTATAACTCACAGTTTATATTATACAACATAACTTATTATTTTCAATGTAATATTTATTACTATCTCATATTAAAACAATCTCAAATATTCTTATTTGTATTAAAATTATTCTCTATTTCAAAAAAGGCTCTGATAAAATTTTATCAGAACCTTTTCTTTTTATATTAATCTTTCATTAAAACTTTATAAATATAAGTCATAGCTATAGCTAATAAAACAAAACCAGCTACTACACCAATCCAACCACTGCCTGCTATACCAGCTACTAAATAACCTACAAATGCACAACTAGCTACTACGATAACATATGGAACCTGTGTACTTACATGATCAATATGACTACATTGAGCCCCCGCAGAAGCTAAGATAGTAGTATCAGATATTGGTGATACATGGTCACCACCTACAGCACCAGCCAATACTGCTGCTACTGTAACCACTAAAAGATGAGGATCAGTAGATACTACAGCAAGAGCGATAGGAATCAAGATACCGAATGTACCCCAAGAAGTACCAGTAGCAAAAGCAAGACCGATAGCTACAAGGAAGAATACAGCTGGCATGAACATACCTACAGTAGCATTATTGGATACGATACCGCCAACATAACCACCGATATTTAAATAATCTTCACCACAAACACCAGATAAGCTCCAAGCGAGACATAAGATAAAGATAGCTGGAGTCATAGCTCTAAAACCTTGGTTGAAACATTCGCAGAATTTACCAAAGCGAAGCACCCCACGTGGTACATAGAGTAAAAATGTGAATACTAAAGCGATAAAGGAACCAATTACTAGACCTCTAGCAGATTCGCAATTTGCAAAAGCGTCAGATACGCTAGCACCTTCTAAAATACCACCAGTATAGAGCATACCGAAGATACAACCACCGATTAAAACGATAAGTGGTAATAATAAATCTAAGATTTTCCCATTACCTACTGCTTCTATTTTTTCTTCTTTATATTCTTCAGGAATTACTAATTTGCCTCCACTTTTTTTCTCTAAAGTTTTCATAGCAGCAAAATCTTTACCAGTCCAAATTAAGAACAACATAAAGATAATAGTAAACCATGCATACATATTAAAAGGAATTGTCTGCAAGAATAAAGAAAAACCATCAATAGCACTGTCTTCAGGAAGTGAAGAACTAACGGCTGCTGCCCAGCTAGATACTGGAGCGATAATACAAATTGGTGCTGCTGTAGCATCAATGATATAAGCGAGTTTTGCACGAGTTACATTAAATTTATCAGTAACAGGTCGCATAACTGTACCTACAGTCAAACAATTAAAATAGTCATCGATAAAGATAACTACCCCTAAGATAGAAGTAACAAGTAAGGAACTGCGTTTTCCTCTGATTACACTTGCTGCCCATTCACCATAAGCACGAGAAGCACCAGAGCGAGCAATAGCTGCTACAATAATACCCAATAAGACCAAAAATACTAAAATATATACATTTCCGCCAACTTTATCGGACATAATTGCAAAAAATGTATCAATAGCAGCTAATAAATCAAAGCCTGTGAACATTAAAGCCCCTACAAAGATACCCACAATCAACGACATGTATACTTCTTTTGTCGCCAAAGCCAATACTATGGTAATTATCGGAGGCAATAGCGACCATGCTGATTCAACCATTCATTTCCATCCTTTCTTATATATACAAATTATAAATAGTTAAAAACAATAGCTATATTATACCATCTATAGACTATTTGGCAAAATGCTTTTTGATAACAATATCCTGTCCTTATTGACATACTCCCCATGCTTAAAGGCAGGGGATTCTTGGATACAAACGATATTTGCCTACTAAAATAGCAGGTCTTACTATATCTCTCCAAAGAAGGTTGATGCCCC
>OOCU01000183.1_pt1 | contig 70312 bp, 70 predicted proteins | sample 1671781 | NCBI WGS metagenome assembly OOCU01 (sample SAMN06348192, study PRJEB24527) | human gut metagenome | reverse complement strand
CAATATCGGGAAAATAACCTAAAAAAATTTGTCTGAAAAAGTGTTGACAATCCATAGCTGTAATTCCGCTATGGTGGAACATACAGCCTGTGCAGTAAATACTTCATAAGCTCTCCTTTCCACTTCTGGACATTTTGTCCAAAAGTTCCGTAAACGCAAAAAGGGCAGCTACAAACCTTTACGGTCTATAACTGCCCTTACGCTGTTGTATTTATGTTCTTTTGTTTCAAATCTGCAAACTGAAATTTTCAAGCGAATAGTGTTTCACACTCTTCTACTTCGAGAATTAATTGCTTTTTCATATCCTGTCATAAAACTCGCTATATTAAACAATTCCACCGTGCTTATATTGCTGTTCCCGAAGCTTATCCAACGATTTTGCTCCATCCGGGCTATACAAATCCAATAATTCCAAAAAATTACCAGACTCCTTACACCCATGCAATATCATACGCATACTATCCGCATCTTTACCGAATAACATACCCAACAGACTCATATCATACTGATTTTGACTATCACTTAATACTCCCTGCTGATGTAAATCCTCCATAAAACCATAAGAACGAACCTCGGTACCTATTCGCATCGCCACATTATATAAATCCGGATCAACAGTATGAAGATAATTTAGGTAGCGTGTCTCAATATTTCTATTGGGCGTGCCGCTCATCATCCAATTTGCTATATCTTCCAAAGATGCACCTATGGCAGCATCATCAATCAAATGCATCTGCCATCTTCCGCTTTCAGTCTTTGTAAAGGTATATTTTCCATCTTCCGAATACAATGTATTTGACCATGAGTTTTTTGGAGCCGCCTGGTCTCTGACAAGCACTTCAAATGCATCCATTGCAACTCTGTCTGGGATACACTTTTTCTCATCTGTTGGTAATTCCATTTTCCCCAATGCTACTGCAGTTTGCACTAGTTCATAATCCGATATGTTTTCTCCATGATAAAAATAAGAATTTTGTTCTTTCAATTTATCAAATGATGCCGGTAGTTTTACTTCTGCCAACTGTTCTTTGGAAACCTCAGTCCAATCTTCTTTTTTCTTACTACCTGCGGTCTGCATCTGCACTCTCAGACCGTTTGTAATCTTTGTACCATATTTTGCGTTTACCATATGTTCTGTTATTGTCACATGTGCAAACTGAAATAAACTCCTTTGGTTTCTTGTATTTCCGTAACCTTCAACTTTTACAGCATATGGAAATGATGACTTCGTATTCAAAACAGAGTAAGTACCTGTATAAAATGTATTTGCCGCTTGTATTCTCATAATATAACCTCCAATCCAAACAGACGCCATCCTTAGCTCATAATATTTATCGACATTTATTCATTTTTCTTTACAGAATGGAACGAAACCTGAAATTTGCAAGTGCTTATAACTTACAAATCATAATATATTCTTCGTCATTTTCATCAACAATTTCAAATCCTACCTTCCTATACATTCGGGCAGCATAATTCATCTTTTTTTATTTTCCACTAAATGTACATATTTATTTTATCATTTACAATAATCTCCTTACACTTTTAAGCCCCCTCGTGGCAAGCTACTCATATCCTATTCATTTTCCTTTTTGTCAGATGCAGGAATTTCATCCGACCTGCCATAAAATTTCTTTCTGTCTATTGCTTTTTAGTGTACTGTTGTTTAATATATTCCATGTGAGGATTCTGTTTTCATTTTTATCTTAACGAATGGGTCTTTACGCTATATGACTTTAGTCTCTGTAGAATGAATATTCAAGTTAAAGGTGAATTTTTATAAAGGAAACAGGCCAATTGCGATAATATAGGAGAAGAAAATGTATGCACGGATATTACCAAAACCTAAAAAAAATAGGTATGGAAACCAAAACAAAGAAATGCGTTAGGTCTTGAAATTGACGGTATGCCCCATGTACTCCACGCGGGCAAGAATATAGCTCACCGTCGTACCCCACCAGCGGTAGGGGTCTTCAAACTTGCTGTTTCTACGGTTACCCACGCCTTTTGCAGCAAGGTAGGCAGACGGACAAAGCACCTTTTCCTCGGACAGAATATCCGCGATCTGATACACGCCCTTGCCGTCATTGACCATGCGGAAGATGCGGCGCACAACGGCGGTAGCTTCCTCGTCGATAATCCAGCGCTGCTTGTTCTCCGGTCTTTCAGATACCCGTAGATGGGATGATTCCCGTGTGTATTCTCTGTGCCAGAGCATACTATGTGCTTTTTGAGTGGGAGCAGTACAAGGATAACCTTCTCTCCGTTTTTCAAATCAATAAGGGCGGGCTTGCCATTTATGGAGGCATCCTCGGCGGTGTTGCTGTTGTACTGATTTACTGCAAGGTCAAAGAACTTTCCTTCTGTTCGCTTGCAGATACGCTGATTCCCAGCCTTGTTCTTGGACAAGCCATCGGACGTTGGGGGAATTTTGTGAATCAGGAGACTTACGGAAATCTGATCACAAATCTAGATCTCCAATTCTTTCCGTATGATGTTTACATAGAGGAACTCGGGCAGTGGCATCAGGCGACGTTCTTCTACGAATCTGCACTGAATACACTGCTGCTGATTGTCATGCTGATCTCCTATCCGCATTTCAGAAAAAAGGATATCTGCTTCCGTTTTACATGATTGGCTATGGCGTGATACGCTGCTTTGTAGAGGGACTTCGTACTGACAGTCTATATCTGATGCCAAGAGTCCGCGTGTCGCAGGTGTTGTCTGGCTGCCTGATTCTATTGGGTGTTTTTCTTGTAGGTATTATTCGCAGAAGGAGGGATATACAGGCATGAAACTAATTTGCTCTTTATTTATCACATTCTTAAAAATCGGTGCGTTCACCTTTGGCGGCGGATACGCTATGATTGCGCTGCTTGAAAATGAGTTCGTTGAAAAGAAAAAATGGCTTGAAAAAAGCGAGTTTCTGGACATGGTTGCGGTAGCCGAATCCACGCCAGGACCAGTCGCCATCAACAGTGCGACTTACATTGGTTACAAAATTGCAGGATTTGCGGGTGCAACCATGTCCACACTTGCTGTCTGCATTCCATCTTTCTTTGTAATTTATGGTATCTCGCTGTTCTTTGATCAGTTTCTCAGTTTGCGCTGGGTTTCCTGCGCATTCCGCGGGATTCAGGTATGTGTGATCTATCTGATCCTTACCGCAGGACTGAAAATGCTTAAAAGTATTGACAAAAACACACTAAACTTGACGCTTCTCACGTTGGTCATGGCTTCCATGCTCTGTTGCTCGATCACGGCAGTTTCGTTTTCCTCTGTGTTTTACATCCTGATCTGCGGCGCGGTCGGGCTTGTTGTTTTCTTTCTGCGAAAAATCCGGAAAGGAGATGGGAAAACGTCATGATATATCTGCGTCTCTTTCTGAACTTTTTGATGATCGGTGCCTTGTCTTTCGGCGGCGGCTATGGAATGGTTTCGCTGGTACGCGAAAGGGTGCTTTCCAACGGCTGGTTGACAGAGAACGAGTTTCTGAATTTTATTGCCGTATCTGAATCCACACCGGGATCCCTTGCCGTGAATATGGCAACCTTTATCGGCTCAACACAGGGCGGAATCCTCGGTTCATTTGTTGCAACGCTGGGCGTGGTGTTGCCGTCATTTTTGATTATTCTCTTAATTGCATCCGCACTAAAGAATCTGATGAAATATGCACCCGTCAACGCCTTTTTATCGGGAGTTCGTCCGTGCGTTGTAGCGATGATCCTTGCGACCGCGCTCAGCATGGCGCTGTCTACGCTGTTTGGCCTCACAGATTTACAGGCCGGATTTGCGCCCGATTTGCGCTCTATCGCAGTATTTGCCATGCTCGGAGCAACACATCTGATTTGTAAAATAATCAGAAAAACAGCTCCATCGCCAATTCTGATGATCCTGTTTTCAGCAGGCCTCGGAATCTTGTTTTGGTGCATATTCTAGCATGGCGATTGATTTTATTTCCAACTTCAATAGCAATTCCTGCTGAACCGCGCTTATTTCATTGCGTATAATTTCGAGCGACATCACCCTTCATTCATGATGCCGCTCCGCGCTTCAACCATACCATTCTGCCACAAATGAGCTGACCCATCGTTGTAATAGGGGATGTGAAAAAACTCGATTGAGTTTTTTCGCATCTCCATTTTTGTACCTGTTGTGTATAAATGACTGAAATCATGCGCAAAGAAAGCGCTCTTCCCCTACCCCATAGAAATTCTTTTTTGAATCTATGCGGCAGAGAACCAATAGAAACCTCTGTCGGTTTTATCTTATTCTTTTTCGACCACTGCTTTACCAGTAATGGTTCTAATGTCGCCAAATCGTTAATACCTGCAATCACTCTCGCACCGGAACATATCGGGCATTTTTCTCCATTAGAACGAGCCTTAACGCTTGCCTGCCATTCGTGACCGCAAGTACCTTTCCACCATACTTTTTTATTTGAACCGAAAGTAATGCCATCAGGTGTAAGCAGTAAATTCTTCTCTGACCACTCCGAAACAAGCTCCGGGTGTACTTCTGCTAAATTGTTGTTCATAGCCAAACCTCAACCTCCTTGTGCTTAGAGTATATGAAGTTTTGGCTTTATCTTGTAGTTTGCGAATATCCGTATAAATAGAAAAAGCCCTTTGAGAAAAGGATTTTTCCTCTCCCAAAGGGTAGTTTAACTTTTACTTAGAATTATCTTTTTTAATAACTAAGTTATAATTGCTATCATAATACAGTCCAAGTTCTCTACACATTCTATCGTTCACATTATCTAACGCTTTCTTATATTCTGCATACGTTGGAGACAGAACCATTAAATTAGGAATGAATATATCGTTATATCCTTTATTTTGTAACTCTTTCTGCATTTTTCTCTGTGCAATAAATGCTGGATGGTATTTCATTATACCGTTTTTTATTTTAGCACCTTTCCATACTTTTTCTTTTAGTCTTTCATATTCACTTTCACTCATATCACGATAATAGGCTATCATCTCATCTGCGGTTCTGGTTTCTTGTGCAATCCCACCTATCATCTTCGCACCTATTCCCATAATAAAAGGAACTTTCAATGTCGTTTCATCGCAATATTCTAATATATTCTGTAGTGCCTGCTTCTGTTCCAGAGTCTTCAACCTTACATTAAGAAATGGTTTGAAATGACTTTTAAAATAATCTCCCCATTCTTTTCCCGGTAGCAAAGACTCAATTGCATTTTCAACGGTTTGATAATCAAGTGCCTCATTTGCTTTGTCTGCGTCACCATCATCTATAAATTGCTTCAAAGCTTCAAGTTCTGAGTCTTTTAAAACTTTTTCCTGCACTTTTTCTTGATAAATACGAAGAAGAATACTTTTGTCGCCAGTTTCCAAAAGACTCTGTATGTCTTTAATACTAATACCGAGTTTTCTATATACTGAAATCTTTTTTAAAGTTTCAACATCTTGTGCAGTATAGTTACGATAACCATTGTTATCTTTATCCACTGACAGCAATCCTTTTTCTTCATAATACTTAACTGCACGCTTTGTCATTCCAACCTCATTTATAATTTCATTTAATAACATCAAATGCACCTCCTTATGATTTATGTTGATAGTATAAGCGTATACGCTGCGTGCAGGTCAAGAGTTTTTCGTCTTTCTTCTAAAAATGGGCAATCCCGATTTCAGGACTGCCCATTCATTCTGCTAATTATGCGATTTTTTCTTGCTTGCACCGATTTCTGCATCAATTGATGTAAGTTTGATGTAAATCGCTGTTTTTTTAGTTTTTTATCAAATGAAGTACGTCCCGTCTATTTTGTAAAACGGTACATCTTTACATCACGTCGACTGGCGTCTCCGTGCGTTTTTCGCCTTATGTCGGTGTTCGCAAGCGCACACCGCCGCAAGGCTCAGTTTCTCATCTTAATAGAGCTTTGCACCAGCAGGAATATGGTTATCAACCATAAGAAGATGAAGCTCTTCATCCTCTGAATCCTTAAGATTGTTTACTGCTGAAAGTAACATACCACAAGACTCAATTCCCATCATCTTTCTTGGTGGAAGATTGGTAATAGCGATAAGTGTCTTTCCAACAAGCTCTTCTGGCTCATAGTAAGCGTGGATTCCGCTTAAAATAGTACGGTCTGTGCCTGTACCATCATCAAGTGTAAACTGAAGCAACTTCTTTGACTTAGGAACTGCTACACATTCCTTAACTTTAACGGCTCTGAAATCTGACTTACTGAATGTATCAAAGTCTACCTCTTCCTCAAATAGAGGCTCAACCTTTACATTAGAAAAATCAATTTTTTCATTAGCTGTAAAGAAGCCATTATTATTTCCACAAGCTGCGCCATTATCAGATGAGTTATCCACCAAACTATCTGAGTTATTAGCAGGTGTCTTTCCGCCGAGTGTCTTCATTGTCGGGAACAATAAAACATCTCTGATTGCTGCGGAATCTGTGAGCAGCATAACCATTCTATCGATACCGAATCCGATACCACCCGTTGGCGGCATACCGTATGCCAGTGCATTTAAGAAGTCTTCATCTGTGTGGTTGGCTTCGTCATCACCGGCTGCTGCCAGCGCATCCTGTGCCGCAAAACGTTCTCTCTGGTCAATCGGGTCATTTAATTCAGAGTACGCATTTGCCATTTCCCAGCCGTTCATAAACAGCTCGAAACGTTCTGTATATTCCGGTGCATCCGGCTTTTTCTTTGTCAGCGGAGAAATATCTACCGGGTGATCCATAACAAATGTCGGCTGAATCAGATGTTCTTCTACATATTCTTCAAAGAATAAATTTAAGATATCACCCTTCTTATGTCTTTCCTCAAATTCAATATTGTGTTCCTTTGCAACAGCTCTTGCTTCTTCAAGTGTTTCAATCTTTGAGAAATCCACATTTGCATATTTCTTAACAGCATCAACCATTGTAATCTTCTCAAACGGCTTTGAAAAATCGATTTCGATATCACCGTATTTTACAACCGGTGAACCGTTTACCTTTTCACATACTGTACGGTACATGGTTTCTGCAAGTTCCATCATACCGTTGTAATCGGTATATGCCTGATACAGTTCCATTAATGTAAATTCAGGATTGTGTCTGGTGTCCACACCTTCATTACGGAATACTCTGCCGATTTCGTAAACACGTTCCATGCCGCCGACAATCAGTCGCTTTAAGTATAATTCCAGTGAAATACGAAGCTTTACATCTTCGTCCAGTGCATTGTAATGTGTTTCAAATGGTCTGGCAGCCGCGCCGCCTGCATTGGAAACGAGCATTGGTGTTTCTACTTCCATGAAGTTTCTGCCATCAAGGAAGTTACGGATTTCCTTAATAATCTGTGAACGCTTCATAAATGTTGTTCTGACTTCCGGATTTACAATCAAATCCACGTATCTTTGTCTGTAACGCACTTCTGTATCTGTTAAGCCATGGAACTTTTCCGGAAGCACCTGTAAGCTCTTTGTTAAAAGTGTGATTTCAGATACATGAACGGACATTTCACCCTTCTGTGTTCTGAAAACTTCACCCTTTACACCGACAATATCGCCGATGTCAAATTTCTTAAAACGTGCATACGGTTCTTCTCCGACAGAATCTCTTGCTACATATAACTGAATGTTGCCCTTTAAATCTGCCACATTGCAGAAAGAGGCTTTACCCATGACACGCTTTGCCATTAATCGTCCTGCAATGGATACTTCCTTGCCTTCAAAATCTTCAAAATGTTCTTTAATATCCTGTGTATGGTTTGTCACATCGTACTTTGTAATCTCAAATGGGTCTCTGCCTTCTTCCTGCAAAGTCTTTAACTTATCCATACGGTTCTTAATCTGTTCATTGACATCAGGCATCTGTGTATTATTCTTCTCCGCCACTGTTCTTTCTCCTTATCGACTATTCATTTATAATTTCTACAATCTTATACTCGATTTCGCCTGCCGGTGCTTCTACCTTTACGATTTCTCCAACCTTCTTGCCGATGAGAGCGGCACCGAGCGGTGATTCGTTGGAAATCTTATTGTTTAAGCTGTCTGCTTCGGAAGAACCGACGATAACATACTCAATATCTTCATCATATTCGATGTCATGCAGCTTTACAACACTTTCCATTTTAACACGGTCTGTACTCTTATCATTGTCCTGAATGATTTCTGCATTGCTTAAAATTGCTTCAAGCTCTGTAATCTGTGTTTCAATATCTCTCTGTTCGTCCTTGGCTGCATCGTATTCTGCATTTTCAGATAAATCGCCCTGCTCTCTTGCTTCCTTTAACTTCTGGGCAACTTCCTTTCTTCTGACAACCTTTAAGTTCTCCAGTAATGCAACACGTTCTTCGTAACCTTTCTTTGTAAGAAACTGTTTCTCTGCCATTTTCATCTATCCCTTTCTACATTTATAACATTTTAAAACTAGTCATAATATTATAGCCTAATCATATTCATCTGTCAATCAGCTGTATCAAACTTCACTTTGTTTCATCAGCCCCGTGTACCATATCCACCAGTTGTTCCAGTTCTTCAAAATGCTCCACCTGATTGACCCTGCCGCGCAGTGCCGCAGAATGTTTCATGCCTGCCGTGTACCATACAAAATGCTTGCGCATTTCACGGATTCCGGTGTATTCGCCTTTTGCTTCAATGAGCATTTTGGCATGGCGCAGTATCATATCACAGATTTCTTTTGTTGTCGGCGGTGCAAGCACCGTCTTATCTTTTAAATAGCGGCTCACCTGTGAAAATATCCATGGGTTGCCTCTCGCACCGCGTCCAATCATCACGGCATCACAGCCGGTTTCTTCAAACATCCGGATAGCGTCCTGTCCCGTTAAAATGTCACCGTTTCCGATCACCGGAATTTTAACCGTTTCTTTAACCCTGCGGATAACGTCCCAGTCTGCCTTTCCCGAATAATACTGTTCTCTTGTACGCCCGTGTACGGCAACTGCCGCCCCGCCGGACTCCTCAATCACATGGGCAATTTCCGGTGCATTAATGCTTTCATCGTTAAAGCCCGCACGAATTTTAACCGTTACCGGTTTTTGAACGGCTTTTGCCATGACTTCTACGATTTTTCCGACCAGCACCGGATTTTTCATCAGTGCCGAGCCTTCACCGTTATTGACAACCTTTGGAACCGGGCATCCCATATTGACATCAATAATGTCAAACGGCCGTTCCTCTACACGCTTTGCAATCTCACCCATCACCTCCGGATCTGAGCCAAACAGCTGCAATGCAATCGGATGTTCCTTCGGCGTTACCTGCATTAATGCTTCTGTATTTTTATTGCCGTATAAAATTGCCTTTGCGCTGACCATTTCCGTATACAAAAGACCGCAGTCCATTTCTTTGCATAACAGACGAAATGGCAGGTCTGTAACGCCTGCCATCGGTGCCAGTACAACAGGATTTTGTATTTCTACATTTCCTATAAACATTCACACTCTCCTATTCGTTATTCTCCAAGGAAAAACACCCGGTAAAACATTTCCATCGACTCTAACAAATCCCGCTTTTCATACTGTAATTTCTTAATCAGCATACCGCAGGCAATGTCATCATAGAGCAGGTCATTTTCATCGGCTTCGGTTTTAAATAACAGCGTGCCGTTTTCGTCAAATTCAAGTGTTAAGATGCCGCCGACTTCCTCGGTAAACAGCACACACATAATTTTTAATTCATTTTTAATATCCTCCGGAAGCTTGTCAAAGGCTTCGTTCAGATAAAACTTTTTCTCATATGCACTGGATGCGCAAAGCACTACATTTTCATTAAACATATCCATATAATCCTCTCACTGATACTTCTCCTGCCGATATGACCGCCTGTGTGCCGTCCTCTTTGGTCACAAGCAGTTCCCCGTGGCTGTCAATCCCCGCCGCAATACCGGTAAATTCTTCTTTTGCGTCACAAATCCGGACCTGTCTGCCCGCATTGATTAACATTTCATTATAATCCTGCACCAAGCCGCTTAAATCACCTGTATTTAAAAATTTCTCATAGTATTTTGTAAATTCTTCGGCAAACAGTGCTACAATGCGGCTTCGTTTGATATTCTTTCCTGTTTCGACAAAAAGAGACGATGCAGTTTCTTTGATTTCGTCTGCAAATTCCGTTGTGTTGACATTGATTCCGATACCAATCACTACATAGTGGATACAGTCAAGCTCTGCGCTCATCTCTGTTAAAATGCCGCAGATTTTCTTTTTATTGATAACGACGTCATTGGGCCACTTAATATGACATTCCACGTCTGCGCCTGTTTCCGCAACTGCACGGCGGATTGCCATAGTCACTGCCATCGCTGCAACGATTGTAAGCATGGAGGCATTGGCAGGATTAATCTGCGGACGTAACAGCAATGTCATCCAGATTCCGCTTCCTGACGGAGACACCCATTGTCTGCCCCGCCTGCCCCTGCCGCCGGTCTGGCTTTCCGTAATATAAAGTGTGCCGTCTTTTGCGCCGTTTTCTGCATTTCTTTTGGCTTCATTGTTGGTGGAATCAATTTCCGGCGCATAGACCACTTTTTTTACCGTATCGCCGGGATTTAACTGGCTCTCAATTTCCTCTGCCGTTAAAATATCCGGATATCCCGTAATCTTATAGCCCTTATTCTGTACCGCCTCAATCGTATAACCTTCTTCTTTTAACTGGTTGATTGCTTTCCATACGGCAGTTCTTGACACCCCCAGCTCATCACATAACATCTGACCGGAAACATATTCATTTGTTGTTCTTAACTGTCTTAATATCTTTGTTTTCATGAATCCCTGCTCCATTAAAATCTTTCATATAGCAGGGCTGCCGCACTAAGAATCTGTTTTTTCTCTCTTAGTACGGCAGCCCATTTTTACGGCTGATGCTTCTGCCGGTTCTTACATCTTACAATACTGCCAGTCCGACTGCTGCACTTACAATCAGCAGAATTACTGCGGCAATTATCAGAAATACTCCCGACAGCCTTTTTTTATTCATAAATGCTTTTATCCCGGATAAGCCGTTGATAAGCGCTCCTGCCAGAAAAACAATCGGAAATAAGATTCCGCTGTTACTGCGCAGAAACAGGATTAAAATAAATAAAATCATAATCACTGCCGTCAGCGCAATCGTTGCATAGTCAATCAGCATTTTAGACTTCCGGTATGCTCCACTCGTGGTATAATACATCTTCTGCTCCGTTTCTTTTTTGGAATTAATAAGCGCCCAGTGTTGCTGCCATTACCGCTTTAATGGTGTGCATTCTGTTTTCCGCTTCATCAAATACAACGGACTGCTCAGATTCAAATACTTCGTCCGTTACTTCCATTTCATCTAAGCCGAACTTGTCATGAATCTGCTTGCCAATCTTGGTCTTTAAATCATGGAAAGACGGCAGGCAGTGCATAAAGATTGCATCCGGTGCTGCATTTTCCATAACTTTCTTATTAATCTGGTACGGTAACAGTGCCTTGATTCGCTCTGCCCATACTTCGTCCGGTTCACCCATGGATACCCATACATCGGTATATAAAACTTCAGCGCCCTTTGTTCCTTCTTCTACGTCTTCTGTCAATGTAATTGAACCGCCGCTTCTCTTTGCCCATGTTTCACACTGTGCTACCAGCTCTTTATCTGGGAAATATTCTTTTGCCGTGCAGGCTGTGAAATGCAGTCCGAGCTTTGCACAGACAATCATCAGGGAATTACCCATGTTGTATCTTGCATCGCCCATATAAACGAACTTCACGCCCTTTAATCTGCCGAGCTTTTCACGGATTGTCAGCATATCCGCAAGCATCTGTGTCGGGTGGTATTCGTTAGTTAAACCGTTCCATACCGGTACAGATGAATATTTTGCCAGTTCTTCCACAATCGTCTGCTCAAATCCTCTGTACTCAATGCCTTCAAACATGGTACAAAGCACTCTTGCCGTATCTGCAATACTTTCTTTCTTGCCAATCTGGGAACCCTGCGGGTCAAGGTAGGTCACGCCCATGCCTAAATCATGTGCTGCTACTTCAAAGGAACAGCGTGTTCTTGTACTTGTCTTTTCAAAAATGAGTGCTACATTTTTACCGCGCAGCGGCTGTTCTACAATGCCTTTCTTTTTCATATCCTTTAACTTTGCGGATAAGTCAATCAAGTACAGAATTTCTTCCGGTGTAAAATCCTTTAATGTTAAAAAATCGCGTCCTGTTAAGTTCATGTGTCCTCCTATCCCCTGCCTGACGACCGGGTTCTCATTTTCTTATTCATTCATTTTATGAACAACGGTATCAATTTCTCCGACAAGCTTATTGATATCTTTGTTAATATCATTGATAAAATCGGACAACTTTCCGACTTCTCCGGCAACCACCGCAAAGCCTCTGCCGTTCTCCCCGGCTCTTGCCGCTTCAATACTTGCATTTAACGCAAGAATCTTCTGCTTTCCGTGAATGGTATTTAGCTGTATCGTCTTTTCCTTAATCCTGTTCACCAGCTCTTCGGCATCCTTTGCGCCTGTACCCAGCTTTCCAATAATCTGTTTATTGTGCTTTTCCATATATTGGGCATTAATATAGTTGTTTAAAACCTGCCCCAGCAGTTCTGCACTGGCACGGATTGCTTCTTCACTGCGTATTGTGACCTTATGTAATGCTGCAATATACCGGTCTTCATTGACACCAATTTCCCTTGCGACCGCACGGAACTTTTCATCGTCCGGTGCTTCGGACAATACCTGTCCGCCAATCACAGAGCCAACCACTTCGTCCCCGATTTTTAACTCGATACCGAAATCAATCAGTCCTGCATGACAGAAATATACGCCCTTGCCTTCCCTGTCGCACTTTTCGCATCGTCTGCACCCTTCCGGACTTTTTCTTGTCAAATCAATACAAAATTCCGTAAAATTATAACACTCGGAAATGTATCTGCCATCAGCACCTACAGCGACTGTCGCAAGTCCCGTAGCTTTCGCCCAGTTGGACATAATCTGTTCAAACTGCTCCATATCACAAAAATCTTTAATATTTATCATATGAATCACCTCACGTACATATCATATTTATTCATATTATATCAAAAAGCTGTAAATATTCAAGCACTGTTTTCCATGAAAATACATGGATTTGTATCTGAAAATTCCAATAATATAAAGAAAACGGTACTTCTGTAGAACTGTATTCATTATTTCTGAATACAGTATACAAAAATACCGTTCCATAAAAACTACTATTATTTAAATGATTAATAGAAGCAATGGCTTCCGATAATCATATAACTGTCATAAGATGAATAATTTGCAATGGAAAGCGAACGGAAAAATGTATAATTTCCTACATTGTTCACACCGGATAAAGCTTCCTTTGCTGCCTGGATACATGCCTGGTTCGGACCGCTTGACAATCTGGCTGCAAATTTTGCGGATGGATTGCCGTTGCCGTCTGATACACCTGAAAACTGCTTTGGTGCATAAATTACTGATGTAATGGAGCTGCCCCACTTGCCGCTCTTTACACGATTTAAAACAACATTTGCAACTGCAAGCTTTCCTTCATAGCTTTCGCTTCCTGCTTCCCAGTCTATGATGCATGCCAGAAGCCACACTTCCTCGTCGGATGCATCCACAGAAGAACCGTATGTCGTACCGACACTTGAAAGCGCCTGCTTTTTCTTGGCTGCTTCCTCCTCTGCTTTTCTTGCAGCTTCTTCTGCTGCAATCCGTTCTGCTTCTTCTCTCGCCTCTTTTTCTTCTGCTTCTTCGAGCGTATAACCGGCAACAAGCTCCTTGTCCTGTTCTTCACTCTCCTGCATTACTGCCTGGGCTTCCTGTCCGAAACATAACTGCGCATTTTTTACATAGCCTGTAACATTTCCGGAAGTAATCTTTGTCCATTCTGTACCTGTTTCATCCACATATACTAAAGAATAGTCATATAATCTTCCGACTGTTTCGGCATCTTCGTCAGCACCTGCTTTGACTTCAATATAAGAATCGGTTAAAGCAACGGCTTCTGCTGCGTAATTTTGCGCGCCTGCAAAATTGGTTTCATATACTGTTTCGTAACCTGCTGCAACAATATCGGATACCTTTTCTACGTAAGATACCTGAATATTTGATGTATTATTCTGTTCTGTACTTTGCTGCTGCTCATAGGTAGTTTGTGCGTCGGCTACTACTGGCACTACTGGCATAAGACACATCACCATTGCTACTCCAGCGTACTTCGCCGCTATGCTACTTCTAAGTTTCATAAAGTTTTTCCTTTCCGGTGTCCTTTCCGACACCTGACAAAATGTTACAGAATTGTTACATTTTGTTACGAAAGTATAATACCAAAGTTACACTTATTTGTCAAATCCGTTACAAAACCGCATAAATTCTAGGGTTTCCGTTTATCCCCCGACAGTTTCATTGATTTTTTTATAAAAAATTTAATTTTACAAACCGCCTTTTTAGAAATCCGCCTGTCTTTTATCAAGATTTTGGCGCTGTCCATGAGGTCGTTTTAACCGCATAAGCGGTATAACACCGCAAGTGCGCACTAAAAAAGGGACACAGATAACTATATCCATATCCCTTCAAAATTATTACAAATTTGTTAAAAAAAGTTACAATTCTTAATTACAACACGTTATAAATCCATTTCCTACCTGACCCCTGTCCGGCGCTGGCGGACTGCTTCAAATGTAAGAATCGTACAGGCAACTGCTGCATTAAAAGACTCGACCTGTCCCTGCATCGGAATCCTTACAAGTACGTCTGCCGCATCAGACGAAGCTTTTGTCAATCCATTCGCTTCGTTTCCTATCAGAAACGCACTGGCGCCGGTATAATCCGGCTGTGTGTATTCACAGTTTCCGTCCAGATGTGCCGCATAGAGCCGCACGCCTGCCTGCTTTAAATCCGCAAGCTGCTGTGTAAAATCTTTTGCATAAAAGAACGGAACCCTATAGACAGAACCCATTGTGGAGCGGATAGTCTTTGGATTGTAAATATCCACGGTGTTCGGACTTAAAATCACGCCGGTCACGCCCGCACCCTCTGCCATTCGCACAATCGTTCCCAGATTTCCGGGGTCCTGTAAATTTTCAACAAGCAGAAGCAGCGGTTTATCTTTCATCATATCCTGCACCGTATATTGTGCCATTTTTACAATGGCAAGCGCACCCTGCGGTGTCTTGGTATCTGACATCTGCGCAAAAACGATGTCGCTGACAAGTTCTGTCTGTTCTTTTGCAAATTTGTTTAAAAACGATACATTTGCCGCTGCAAAGCTTTCCGAAAAATAGACTTTCACCAGTCTGTCCTGTGGTACTTCCGACACCATTTTCATGCCTTCGACCACAAACTGCTTCGTTTCTTTTCTGGTTTTCGCCTTTTTTTGCAGGGAAACGACTGTTTTTACCTGACTGCTGCTTGTACTTGTAATCATAATTTTTTGTATCCTTATCTGTTATTTTGAAAGCAATGCGCTGATATTAAACTCGTATTCGTCAATATCCTTTGTCATTGCCAGTGCTTCATCGATGTCAAAATCGACAAATTTACCGTCTTTATACGCTACCAGACGGTTACTCTTGCCTTCGCAGAGCAGATCCACCGCATATGCCCCCATTACAGAAGCATAGACTCTGTCCTTGCAGGTCGGTGAACCGCCTCGCTGCATGTAGCCTAAAATGGTTGCTCTTGTTTCAATGCCTGTGGCTGCCTCGATTCTTCTTGCCATGCCGGTAGAATGTCCGATACCTTCTGCATTAATAATCAGATGATGCTTCTTTCCGCGCTTTCTTGCTTCTATAATATGGTTAATTAATGCCTGTTCGTCATTGTCATAACGCTCCGGCAGTAAAATGTCTTCCGCACCGTTTGCGATGCCACACCACAACGCGATATAACCTGCATTTCTGCCCATAACCTCGATAATACTGCAACGCTCATGGGAAGTCGATGTATCACGGATTTTGTCGATGGCTTCCATTGCCGTATTGATTGCCGTATCAAAACCAATTGTATAATCGGTACAGGCAATATCTAAATCAATTGTTCCCGGAAGTCCGATGGTGTTGACTCCGGCTTCCGCAAGCTTTTGTGCCCCTCGGAATGAACCATCGCCGCCGATAACGACAATACCGTCAATCCCGTGCTTTTTGCAGACTTCTGCGCCTTTTTTCTGACCTTCCGGTGTCATAAATTCCATACATCTTGCCGTGTAAAGAATTGTACCGCCACGCTGGATGATATCGGCAACACTGCGCTTATCCATATCAATAATTTCTTCATTAATTAATCCATTGTATCCCTTCTGGATTCCTTTTACCTTCAGTCCCTTGTTAATTGCCGTTCTTACAACTGCTCTGATTGCCGCATTCATTCCCGGTGCATCACCGCCACTTGTCAAAATACCAATTGTTTTTATCTGTTTTGCCATAAGAACTTCCCCTTCCTTTCTCAATCATCTGTTATATTCCTGCTGTTTTCTATTGTATCTCATAAAAATGTGCATTTCAATATGAATATTCTATGATTTCTGTCAATTTTCCATATAATTTCTAGGTTGTTTCGACATTTTTTGTACCGAACACTTCCCGGAGCTGTGCAACCAGCCCGGCTTCTACTTTGACATTCATGGACGGCGGGAGCTGTTTTTTTAGCTTTTCCTCGGCACAGTAAATGATGACACTATCGTGTCCGTCTGACGGTGCGAGTATCTTTGTCAGTTCCTCCTGCTTTTCCTGATATTCTGCCATATTGGCAAAACGAATCCAGAGCTTCTGCGGCACACTGTCAAAGCTGACAATTTTTTCACAAATCAGTTTTCCATTCTCATCGGCATTGGCACTGACACGTCCCGTTACAAATACTTTATCGCTTGTATCAATGACACTGCGGTAGGTGTTAAAGCTCTGTGGAAAAACAAGTACTTCCACCGTACCTACAAGGTCTTCAATCGTAAGAAATGCCATGAGTTGTCCGTTTTTGGTCGTTTTTACGGTTTTATCCATAATCATGCCGCCGATTGTAACCCGCGTATTGTCTTTTGCCTTTAATTCGCCGGTTTCCTCGTCCAGTTCAAAATCGGTCGTCATCGCAGAAATGTGCCGTTTCCACATCGCCGCGTATTCATCCAGCGGGTGTCCGCTGACGTAAACGCCCAAAATCTCCTTTTCAAATGCGAGCAGTTCTTCTTTATAATATTCCGCTACGTCCGGCATCTGCACTTCATAAGCCGTCTTTTCTTCCTCAGATACGAAATCAAACAGTGACATCTGACCGGATATGGCATCTTTACTCTGTTTTACGGCATTATCCAGTAATTGTGCATAAACAAACATCATCTGACGCCGGTTATTGCCAAAGGTGTCAAATGCCCCCGATTTTATGAGATTTTCAATGGTACGCTTATTTAATTCAGAAAACATCCGCGTGATAAAGTCCTGCATGGTCGTAAACGGTGCGTTTTTCCGTTCTTTAATAATGGCTGCAATTGTCGGTCTGCCAAGACTTTTGATTGCAGACAGACCAAAGCGGATTGCACCGTTTTCAACGGAAAATCCACGCTCGGACTCATTCACATCGGGCGGTAACAGCCGGATATTCATCTGACGGCAGGCATAAATGTAACCTGCCACTTTTGCCGTATTATCGACTACGGAAGTCATCAGCGCCGCCATAAATTCCACCGGATAATGGGTTTTTAAATATGCTGTCTGAAAGGATACCACCGCATAGCACGCCGCATGGGATTTGTTAAAGGCGTATTTTGCAAAATCAATCATTTCATCGTAAATTTTGCCGGCGATCTTTTCATCAATGCCGTTGTTGACACAGCCCGGCACATTTTCATCCGGATTGCCGTAAATAAAATTTTTCCGCTCTTTTTCCATAACGGAAGCTTTCTTTTTTGACATGGCACGGCGCACTAAATCGCTTCGTCCCCAGGAGTAGCCTGCAAGGTCACGTACAATCTGCATAACCTGTTCCTGATACACGATACAGCCGTAAGTCGGCTTTAATATTGCCTCTAACTGCGGACAGTCATAGGTAACCGCATCCGGGCTGTTCTTTCCTTTTATATACTGCGGAATAAAGTCCATCGGACCCGGACGGTACAGTGAAATTCCGGCAATTAAATCTTCGATATTCTGCGGTTTTAATTCCTTCATGAACGACTTCATCCCCGCACTTTCAAGCTGGAAAATGCCGTCACATTTTCCCGTACCGATTAAATCGTAAACTGCCTTATCGCTGTAATCAATCGCATCAATCGAAAATTCCGGTGTGTGCTTGCGGATAAGCTCCTCCGCATCATGGATTACCGTAAGGGTACGCAGTCCCAGAAAATCCATCTTGAGCAGTCCCAGTTCTTCCAGTGTTGTCATAACAAACTGGGCAACCACCGAACCATCCGAGCCGACTGACAGCGGTACATATTCATCAACCGCTTTCTGGCTGATTAAAACACCCGCCGCGTGCATGGAGGCATGGCGCGGCAGTCCTTCCAAACGTTTACTCTTATCAATTAAATCGCGCACCTGTTCATCGGACTCGTACGCTGCCCGCAAATCCGGATTCATTTTTAACGCTTTATCAATCGTAATTCCAATTTCGCGTGGCACCATTTTAGCAATGGCATCTACCATGGCATACGGCAGGTCCAGTACACGGCCTACATCCTTGATAACGGCACGCGCTGCCATCGTACCGAATGTAACAATCTGCACCACACGGTCTTTTCCGTATTTATCCACAACATAATCAATGACCTCCTGCCGTCTTTCATAACAGAAATCGACATCGATATCGGGCATGGACACTCGTTCCGGATTTAAAAAACGTTCAAAAATCAGACTGTATTTTATCGGGTCAATATCGGTAATACCAAGGCAGTATGAAACCACACTGCCCGCCGCAGAACCTCGTCCCGGTCCTACCGGGATTCCGTTGACACGCGAATAATTGATGTAATCCCATACAATCAGGAAATAATCGACATATCCCATGGTCTGAATAACCGAAAGTTCATATTCCAGACGTTCTTTGATGTTGTAAATCCCCTGTGTGCTGTCAATCTCCCCGTCTGCGTTCATATCCGGGTAACGCTTTGCCAGTCCTTCATAGCATAAATGATTCAGATACGACCATGAATCATATCCTTCCGGCACTTCGTACTTTGGCACTTTTGTCACACCGAACTCAATTTCCACATTACAGCGCTGTGCAATCTTGTACGTATTTTCAATTGCCTGCGGTGCATACGAAAACAGCTCTGCCATTTCTTCCGGCGACTTGCAGTAATACTGCCCGCCCTCGTATCTCATTCTGTTCTCGTCCGTTACCATCTTGCCGGTCTGGATACAGAGTAAAATGTCGTGTGCATCCGCATCTTCTGCATACGTATAGTGAATATCGTTTGTCGCAACCAGTTCGATCTTTAATTCTTCCGACATGCGGACTAACTGCTGATTGACATACTGCTGTGTAGAAATGCCGTGGTCCTGCAATTCCAGAAAGAAATTGCCTTTTCCAAAAATGTTCTCATAGCGTTTTGCCGCTTCCATTCCCATCTCATACATACCACGCGCAAGATAGCGCTGCACTTCACCCGCAAGACATGCACTTAATGCGATAATGCCCTCGTGATACTCGGTCAGCACTTCATAGTCTACACGCGGCTTATAATAAAATCCTTCTGTAAATCCCCTTGAAACAATCTTCATCAGATTCTGATAACCGGTATTATTTTCCGCAAGCAGTACCAGATGATAATAGCGGTCTTCAGATTCGCCCGGTGTCTTTTCAAATCTCGAACCTGGCGCTACGTAAACTTCACAACCAAGAATCGGCTTAATACCGGCTTCCTTCGCCGCTTTATAAAAATCAATGACACCATACATGACACCGTGGTCCGTAATCGCAAGGCTGTCCATTCCCAGCTCTTTTGCTCTCTTTGTAATCTCTCCGATTTTACTTGAACCATCCAGCAGTGAATATTCCGTATGGACATGTAAATGTGTAAAATTCATACTAATCCCCATTCCGCAGGCATTTTAATGCCGGAGGAATCGCGAACTGAATTAATTCAGTTCTGCGATAAAAAGCGGCTTTGTGGCGCCTGCGACACAAAGCGCAACGTCAAGTTACACTTGACGTGCGAAAATCTTTGATTTAAGGATTTTCGCATTTTCCTCACTTCCGCAGGCGATTTCTCTTCTGCCATTAAGGCAGCCTGCTCCAGCTTTTGTAATTTATTGTAGCATAAATCAAATAAAATGAGAACTTAAAAAACTATAACACAGACTGACAATCTGCCATAAAGCACTGCCGCCTGTATTTATTTTCTATAAATACAGGCGGCAGTGGAACCTTCCGGCTTATTCAACGCAGCTGTTAAATCCAGCTGTTAAAAATATACAATAGAAAAACCACAATCGGATTGCTGTTATATATGGCAAGCGTGACAGGATTCACTTCTATTTGACCATAGAGCCAGCTTCCTAATCCGGTTGTGCTGATTAAGGATACAAAATATAAAATAATACAGACAGCCATAACACCCTGCACCAGACCGAGTAAAAGTCCCAGAATTCTATTGACACCACCCAGTATCGGAATATGGTTGGCAACAATAAACATACGTTTTACAATTCCCAACAGAATGCTTAATACCAGCACCGTCAAAAAGTATGAAATACCTGTCAATATAAACTGCGTAATATATTCTGCAGCATACTGCGCAATGCCGCTCTCCTGCACAATTTTATTACCTGCCTGTGCCATGTTGTTCTCCAACTGCTCAACCATCTGCTTTGGCAGATAAATCCCCTGATTCTGCAGTACTCCTGCCGTATCTTCTCCGGTATGATCCAGCTGCTCATCTACAGACTGGCTCAAACGGTCATTGATAGTTTTTTCACAGGATTGTTCAATCGAATGATAAATTCCTGTATGATTTACCATAAAATCTTTGACTCTGGGTGCAAGACCATTCGCCGCAATCAAAATGACAACCCATGCTGCAATGGAATAAAGCACCATAAGAACACCTCTTTGGTATCCACGTACCATATTAAAAAGTACAATTCCAAAAAGTACAAGCACTACTAATGACATTCTTTTCTTTCCTTCCCTAAATATAAATTGATATTATCCCATTTCTTTTACCCTGTCAATCTTTATTTCAAAGCGTGCGCTGTCAAGCATACTGTTAGAAAATCCCCATCAGCAGCTTATTTACTGCTAATGGGGATTTCATATCTGAAACTTTTATGATTTATTGCTCTGTGTTCCGGTCTTCCTCTTTTTCTGTATTCTGTGCCGGAACATCTTTATCCGTCTGCTCTGGTGATGGCTGTTGTGCTTCCGTCTGCTGCGGGTGTTCCCACGGCGCAGGCGGTGCTTGATTGACCGTTGAGGAATAGCTTCCGTCTTCATTAAAGGATACGCTTTCTGCCACCTTTTCTGAAATCGTCATATGGCTTGTATCTACCGGTTCCGGGATTCCTTTTACCTTGCGGTAAATTTCCATAAACTGCTTTCCGGTAATCGTTTCTTTCTCATACAGATATTTTGCAATCTCGTCTAATACATCGCGGTTTTCAGATAAAAGCTGCTTTGCTTCTGCAAAACACTCTTTTAACAATTCCTTGACTTCATCATCAATCATTGCTGCTGTTTCATCGGAACAATTCAGTCTTGCACCACCGTCCAGATATTTGCTTTCAACGGTTTCCAGACTCATCAGCCCGAATTTTTCCGACATACCGTACTGGGTAATCATGGCTCTTGCAATCTGTGTTGCCTTTTCAATATCATTTGACGCACCGGTTGTTACCGTATCAAAGACGACTTCTTCTGCGGCACGTCCGCCAAGCAGTGTTACCAGTCTTGTCATCAGTTCGTCCTTTGTCATCAGGTACTTTTCTTCTTCAGGCACCTGCATGACGTAGCCGAGAGAACCCATTGTACGCGGTACAATTGTAATCTTCTGCACCGGCTCGGCATTTTTCTTTAATGCCGTAATCAGCGCATGACCGACTTCATGATATGCAACCGTGCGTTTTTCTTCCTTGCTTAAAATGCGGTCTTTCTTTTCCTTACCGGCAATAACCACTTCCACGGCTTCAAATAAATCCTTCTGGGATACCACTTTTCTGCCGTCCTTGACTGCCGCAATCGCCGCTTCGTTAATCATATTGGCAAGATCCGAACCAACCGCACCACTCGTTGCAAGTCCGATTGCTTCTAAATCTACCGTATCATCCATTAATACATCTTTGGAGTGAACCTTTAAAGTATCAATTCTGCCCTTTAAATCCGGCTTATCGACAATGATTCTTCTGTCAAAACGACCCGGTCTTAACAGCGCTTTATCAAGCACCTCCGGTCTGTTCGTTGCCGCAAGGATAAATAAGCCCTTAGAAGAATCAAAACCGTCCATTTCCGCAAGCAGCTGGTTTAATGTCTGCTCACGCTCGTCGTTGCCGCCGCCATAGCGGGAATCTCTGCTCTTACCGATGGCATCAATTTCATCGATGAAAATGATACACGGTGCCTGCTTCTGTGCTTCTTTAAATAAGTCACGCACACGCGATGCACCGACACCGACAAACATTTCCACAAAATCAGAACCTGCCAGCGAGAAAAACGGTACATTGGCTTCACCGGCTACCGCCTTTGCAAGCAGAGTTTTACCGGTTCCCGGAGGTCCTACAAGCAGTGCGCCCTTCGGCAGTTTTGCACCGATACTTGCGTATTTATCCGGATTGTGCAGGAAATCGACGATTTCTGTCAGAGACTCTTTGGCTTCATCCTGTCCCGCTACATCTTTAAATGTCACGCCGGTCTGCTTCTGTACATAGACCTTGGCTGTATTCTTGCCGACACCCATGCCGCCCATCATACCGCCGCCTTTAGACAGTCTTCTGTATACAAATGTAAACATCAGATAGATAAACAGAATCGGCAGTACATAAACCAGCAGGAAATCAATAATAGACGAACTCTGATCCGGAATATATCCTGAATACGTCACACCTTTATCGTCTAATTTATCTGTAATATCCTTATCTTTAATATAACCGGTATAATACGTATAGGAAAATCCGTTACTGTCTTTTTGTGAATCCGATGGCTGGATTAAGATTCTGTCCGAGTCAAACTTGACTTCTGAAACCTTATCCTCATCTATCATCTGCAAAAATTCGGAATACGTAATTTCTTTATACGTTGCATCTTTTATCATGCTGTTTAACATCGTAATCGCAATAAATGTAATTACGCCTGCAATCAGTATAATAATGATAGTATTCATATTTTTCGGCTTTTTGTCATTTTTGTTGCCGTTATTGGGGTTATTTCTGTTGTTATTATCCATAAATTCCTCCGCCGGACCGTCATTATTTTGTAAAGGGCAGTACACTGTACCCATTTATTTCTTATTATAAATACAATATCACGATAAATCAATAAAAAATCAGTAAAATTCCTTACTATTATTGTTAGCATTTGTATGAAGTATTCATAATCTTTTTAGATTCTTGTTGGCGTTTTTGCTGTGGTCTGTTATGATTAAACCAGTAACAAGATGTCTGTATTGCATAAGTGTACCGCATAAAATAATCCGCAGACATCATAACCGCAGGCTTTGATTGAGGAATAGGAACCGATAAAATGACACAATTTTTAATTTCAATTATGGATATAACACCGCTGTCGGACAGCCTTTCAGGCGATAAGGCACTATATGACAAGGCTTTTAAACTTGTACCCGGACACCGGCAGCAAAAAATCTGTAATTTAAAAAATGATGCTGCAAAATGCCGCTCTCTTGCCGCCGGACTTCTGCTCAATTACACAACGCGCACATTTATATCCGGCTCTGTTTCCGGCTCTATTACAGGCTCTTTGGCAGATAATACGCCAACTGTCAAAAATATCCCATTTCCGGTCACTGTTTCAGCCGCCGTCTGCACCTATGCGCAGGAATACGATTACGCAACCGCCTACATTGCAAATGGGAAGCCGTATTTTAAAGAGCATGAAAATCTGCATTTTAACCTTTCCCACTCCGGGAATTTTGCGGTGTGTATCGTTGCCGGTATGCCCTGCGGTATCGACATTGAGGGAAACCGCCCGTTTAAACCGTCCGTTGCAAAAAAATTTTTTTCAAAAACAGAATATCACTGGATTTATGATACAGAAAATGTATCTGTACAGGCGGAACGTTTTTTCCGCCTCTGGACTTTAAAAGAAGCCTATGCTAAAGCTACCGGAAACGGGATTGCCGCAGAAATTTACGCAGCGTCCTATGTCCCGAATACGGACAGCGATGGTCTGTGCTTTGCAGATTCTGAAACTGCCGCGCATTTTCAAATAAAAGAAGCAGAATACGACGGACTGCGGATTGCTGCGGTGCTGTCGGATTCTGCTTTCTGATATATTACCTTAATTTTATTTTGTTTGCAATGCACTTGTGTAATTCCTATAATCGTAGTATGATTTACGTGAATACAAATATGGAGGATATGTATGTATTTTGACAGGCTTGAAAAAAATCTGATTGATATTATTAAAGAAGAACAGGCAAAACTGGGTTTTCGCAAAGAAGCCATCCGCCTGTACTATCCACTCAGTTCCCTGAATCATTTTTTTGATGCAGAGGATTCTGAAGCCGAAATGCTTACAAGGCTTTCTGGATTTCCGGCTTCTCTTACGAAAAAGCTGGGAAATGTCACGGTTACGGCTAAAAAAGACCGCTTCTGCTTTCATATTCCGGAAGACGGCAGCGTCTATGTGCATGAGCATACCGATGCCAACGAATTTATCCGCAGTCTGGTAGAACTTTTACAGCACCACGGCTGTACCATGGACGATATTTTTTCCTTATTTAAGGATACTTCTGAAAATGTTATTTTTGAAGAAATGAACCGCGGCGAATTTGACTGGCTGGTGCGATTTACCGGCAACGCAGACGACCCGTATTACTACTGCTTTAAAGATGAAGGCTGTCATATCATCTATCACCGGTTTCTGCCGGAAGACTATGCGGATTTTGAATTTTAAATGGGGAGCGTGTGAAAGGACAGCCCTCAACGTTGTCACTTGACTTCGGTCTGTCCTTTCACACGCTCCTGCAGGGTCATGGTGTCCCCGGAACAGACGTGACAACGGCAGGTCAAATGCCGTCACCGTAGTGACCGCCGCCTAATCAATCCTCCCCCCAATGCTCATTCACTACAAATAAACCAACACCAATAAAGTCCCGACTGCCACCCACCCCATAAATGATAAATGCTCCTGCCGAAGTTAAGTGCTAACGTTGAGGCAGGAGCATTTATCATTTACCTAGTTGTGTTTTTCCTGATATTCCAGTGCCGCGCCGATGAATCCTCTAAACAGCGGATGTGGTCTGTTTGGTCTGGACTTTAATTCCGGATGAGCCTGTGTTGCCAGAAACCATGGGTGGTCTTCTACTTCTACCATTTCCACGATTCTGCCGTCCGGTGAAATACCGGAAAGCTTCATACCGTTTTCTACTAATACATTTCTGTAATCGTTGTTGACTTCATAACGATGACGATGTCTTTCATGAATCGTTTCTTCACCGTATACTTCATAAGCCTTGCTTGTCTTATCAAGTACGCAAGGATAAGAACCCAGTCTTAATGTACCACCGATATCGTCTACGCCTTCCTGATCCGGCATTAAGTGGATAACCGGGTGTGTTGTATCCGGCTTTAATTCTACGCTATGCGCATCAGAATAACCGATAACATCTCTTGCAAATTCCACAATGGATAACTGCATACCAAGGCAGAGTCCTAAAAATGGAACTTTATTTTCTCTTGCATAACGGATTGCCTGAATCTTTCCTTCAATACCACGGTCACCAAATCCACCCGGAACAAGGATACCGGATACATCTGAAAGCAGTTCGGCTGCGTTTTCTTCCGTAACCAGTTCTGAATCCACCCACTTGATTGTTACATCAGCTGAGTTGTATACACCGCCGTGCTTTAATGCTTCAACGACACTGATATAGGCATCATGAAGCTGGATATATTTACCAACAAGCGCAACTGTAACCTTCTTCTGCGGATTCTTCCAAGCCTTGCACATTGCTCTCCACTCGTCTAAATCCGGTTCAGGACATTCAAGCTGTAAACATTCGCACGCTACCTGTGCTAAATGTTCTTCTTCCATGGCAAGCGGCGCATCGTATAAGATTTCCACATCGAGGTTCTGTAATACATGGGACTTCGGTACATTACAAAACAGCGCAATCTTATCTTTGATACCCGGCTCTAACGGGTGTTCGGTACGGCATACTAAAATATCCGGCTGGATACCCATTCCCTGTAATTCTTTTACACTCGCCTGTGTCGGCTTTGTCTTCATTTCTCCGGAAGCCTTCAGGTACGGAATCAGGGTAACATGGATTAAAATCGCGTTTTCCCTGCCGACTTCATGCTGGAACTGACGGATTGCTTCCAGGAACGGCTGGCTTTCGATATCACCGACAGTACCACCGACTTCAATAATGGCAATCTTTGTATCCTTTGTTGAGAAATCCCTGAAAAAGCGGCTCTTGATTTCATTGGTAATGTGCGGAATAACCTGTACGGTTCCTCCGCCGAAATCACCACGGCGTTCCTTCTGTAAAACAGACCAGTATACCTTACCGGTTGTTACGTTGGAATTCTTATTTAAGTTTTCATCGATAAATCTTTCATAATGTCCAAGGTCCAAATCCGTTTCCGCACCATCATCGGTTACAAAAACTTCTCCATGCTGAATCGGGTTCATTGTTCCCGGGTCAATGTTGATATATGGGTCAAATTTCTGCATTGTTACAGAAAAGCCGCGTGCTTTCAGCAGACGTCCAAGTGATGCTGCTGTAATTCCCTTTCCAAGTCCTGAAACGACTCCACCTGTTACAAAAACGTATTTTACGGGCATTAGTTCCTCCATTCTGCCGTATCCGGCAATCCCAAAATTTACAGTAAAAAGAAATATCCGGCAGCATAAAACGGCTACCGGTATGATTTCTTTGCATTATTATTTGTATTATACAACGGAAATAAATATATTTCTACTGTTTTTTTATATTTTTTTACTTCGCGAACTGGCTCTGGTACAGATTCGCATAGAAGCCCTGTTTTGCAAGCAGTTCTTCGTGATTTCCCTGCTCAATAATTTTACCGTCCTTCATGACTAAAATGACATCGGCATTTTGTATCGTGGACAGGCGGTGTGCAACGATAAAGCTCGTTCTGCCTTCCATGAGCTTTGCAAATGCGTTCTGAATCTTAATTTCTGTTCTTGTATCAATGGACGAAGTTGCTTCATCTAAAATGAGCATCGGCGGGTGGCACAGCATCACTCTTGTAATACAAAGGAGCTGCTTTTGTCCCTGTGATAATCCGCCGCCGTCTTCTGTGATAAAGGTATCATATCCCTTTGGCAGACGCTTGATAAAGCTGTGTGCGTGAACCGCCTTGGCTGCCGCAATCACTTCTTCATCGGTTGCATCCGGCTTACCCATGACAATATTTTCACGGATGGTTCCGGTCTTTAACCATGTATCCTGCAATACCATGCCGTATCCCGCGCGCAGGCTATGTCGGGTCATTTCACGGATATCAATGCCCGATACCGAAATTTTACCGTCGTTGACATCATAAAAACGCATGAGCAGGTTAATCAGTGTTGTCTTTCCGCAGCCGGTCGGACCGACAATTGCAATACGCTGTCCTTGCTTTACATGAAGGTTAAAATCTTCAATCAGCTTCTTATCCGGCACATAAGAAAATACTACGTGTTCTAAATCAACCGTTCCATCTACATTTTCGAGCACTGCGGCATCTTTGCTGTCCGGGATTTCCGGCTCTTCTTCGATTAATTCAAAGATACGTGCCGCACACGCAATCGCATTCTGTAATTCCGTCACGACACCGGAAATTTCATTAAACGGCTTTGTATACTGGTTTGCATAACTTAAAAAGCAGGATAACTGTCCGACCGTTAATCTGCCGTAAATGGCTGAAATTGCGCCACTTACCGCAACCCCCGCATATACAAGGCTATTGATAAAACGGGTAGACGGATTGGTAATCGATGAATAAAAAATGGCTTTTAGTGAACATTTCTGCAGACGGTCATTAATTTCATCAAATCTTTCAAGCGCCTCATCTTCATAGCAGTATGCCTGTACAACCTTCTGTCCGCCAATCATTTCATCAATCAACGCCGTCTGCTCACCACGCGTTTCAGACTGTAATTTAAACATCTGATACGTATGCTTTGCAATAAAGCTTGCCACAAACAGGGACAGCGGAGTAATTACAATAACTACAAGTGTAATTTTTACATTAATAGATAACATAAAGCCCAGTGTTCCCAGAATCGTCAGCACCCCGGAAAAAAACTGGGTAAAGCCCATGAGCAGACCGTCCGCAAACTGGTCTACATCGGCGATAACACGGCTGACGACTTCACCGTAGGAGTGTCCGTCAATATATTTTAACGGCAGCACTTCAATCTTTTCAATCGCTTCGTCACGGATATCCCTTGTCACATGATACGTAATTTTGTTGTTGCAGATATTCATAATCCACTGGGACAGTGCCGTAATTGCAATAACGATTCCGACTTCGGAAAGTATCGCCGTAATTGCCTTAAATTCTACATTCTGCGGTCCGATAATGTAATCAATCGCATTTCCGATTAAAATCGGCACATATAAAGATGATGCCACGGTCACTGCTGCCATTAAAATTGACAGAATCAAAAAGAACCAGTAGCGTTTAATGCGCAACAGCACTTTTTTTACGGTTGTACCTGTATTTGCCTTTGCCATAACTTACGCCTCCTTTTCTTTCCGGAACTGTGAATAATAAATTTCCTGATATACTTCGCAGTTTTCAAGCAGTTCTTCATGTGTTCCGATACCTGCCACATTTCCGTCATCCAGCACGATAATCCGGTCAGCGTGCATAAGCGATGCCGCACGCTGGGATACGATAAACAGTGTCGGTGCATCTTTCATTTCACGGATTGATTTGCGCAATGCCGCATCGGTTGCATAATCGAGTGCCGATGCACTGTCGTCTAAAATCAAAATATCCGGTTTTCTTACAACTGCACGGGCAATCGTTAAACGCTGGCGCTGTCCGCCTGATAAATTTTTACCGCCCTGGTCGACAAAGGAATCAAGTTTACCGTCTTTTTTCTCGACAAATTCCCGTGCCTGTGCAATGTCTAATGCTTCCATAATTTCCGTATCGGTCGCATCTTTTTTACCCCAGCGGATATTGTCACGGATTGTTCCTTTAAAAAGCTGTGCTTTCTGCAAAACAATGCCGACTTTCTCTCGTAAGGCTTCAATCCGATAGTCTTTGACGTTGACACCGTCAATATAAATCTCACCCTTTGTCACGTCATAAAAACGCGGAATCAGATTGACAAGGGACGATTTTCCGGAGCCCGTACCGCCGATGACACCGATGGTCTGTCCTTTCTTTACCGTAAAGCTGATGTCTGTGAGCGATTCATCGCCCGCACCGCTGTAGCGTAAGGATACATTTTTAAATTCCACTGCCGCAGCCCGTGTATCTGTGCTTTCCGTGGTACTGCCGTTTTGCATACTGGACTTAATACTAAATACATTTTCAATTCTGCCCGCACAGGCGAGTGCCTTGGTAATGTTGATAATCAGGTTTGCCAGCTTGATTAATTCAATGAGAATCTGTGACATATAGTTGTAGAGTGCCACAACCTGTCCCTGTGTCAGTGTTCCCGCATTGACACGCACCGCACCAATCCAGATCAGTGCGATAATGGAAATGTTGACCACCACATAGGTCAGCGGATTCATCAGTCCGGAAATCTTACCGACAAATTTCTGTAAATGATTGAGCTGTTCATTTGCCTGTTTAAATTCTCTGATTTCATTTTCCTGCTTGTTAAATGCACGTACAACACGCACACCGGTCAGGTTTTCTCTTGTAATGCCAAGAATCTTATCCAGTCCCGCCTGTACTTTTTTGTAAAGCGGTCTTGTGGAGAGCATAATGCCAAAAACGATAACTGCCAATACCGGAATCGCTACCACAAAGACAAGCGCCGCTTTGACGTCAATCGTAAATGCCATAATCATTGCACCGAATACAATAAACGGTGAGCGCAAAAACAGGCGCAGTACCAGATTGACACCGTTTTGCACCTGGTTAATATCACTTGTCATACGTGTAATCAGTGTTGACGTACCGATGGTGTCCATTTCCGTAAAGGAAAGGCTCTGGATATGCTTAAATAAATGATGGCGCATACCGGTCGCACAGCCGACTGCCGCTTTCGCCGCAAAATACTGTGCTGTAATGGCACAGGTCAGCCCGATAACTGCCAGTGTCACTAAAAGCAGGCTCATTTTTACAATGTAGCCTTTATCCGCATTGCCGATACCCGTATCAATGATTGCCGATACGACAAGTGGTACAAACAATTCAAACAGTGCTTCGAGCATTTTAAACAACGGTGCGAAGACACATTCTTTTTTGTATGCACTCAGATACATCCAAATTCGCTTCATATTTTACCCCTTTTCTATCCGCACCAGACCGCCTGTATTATCATAGGACCAGTTCTGATTTAGGACTTGATTTCATACGTTTGTTATTTTATCATAAATACATCAATACAGAAAATATTTATAATGTATATGTGATATACGTTTTTTATATAGGAAGGATTTTTGATATGGATTTGAAGCAGCTTTCTTATTTTGTGAAGATTGTGGAGGAAGGGAGTATTTCGGGGGCGGCAAAGAAGCTGTTTATGTCACAGCCGCCGTTAAGCAGTCAGATGAAGCTTCTAGAAACTGAATTGGACTGCACATTGTTTGAGCGGGGTTCACGCACAATCCACCTGACGGAAGCCGGAGAAACACTTTATAATTACAGCCGTTCGCTGTTGCAGTTAAGCAATGTTGCAAAGCAGGAAACCATGAATGCGGCACGACATTTTAACGGTGTACTGCGTATCGGTATTGTTTCTTCCTTAATCGGTTCGGACGCGCTTGGCTGGCTGTGCGGCTTTTCCAAGCAGTATCCCGGTATTCATTATGAAATTAATGAAGCGGACACCTACCACCTGCTTTCCCAGTTTGAAACCAATGCCATCCACCTTGCACTCCTGCGCACGCCGTTTCACACGGACTCGCTGACCTGCAAGAAGCTGTTTACGGATTCGCTGGTTGCAGTGGGGCAGGAATCATTTTTTGCCGACAACCGTTCTTCTGCCATTACGTTTGATGATCTTACGAAGCTCCCGCTTATCATATACCGCCGCTGGGAACACCTTTTGCGGAAAGAATTTGAGGACAAGAACCTGAGTGCGAACTGGTTCTGTATCAATGACGATGCCCGTACGACCCTTTATTTTGTGGAAATGGGCATGGGGGTCGGTATTATCCCGCAGTCTGCCGCCACGCTGGTTCAAAAAAAAGGAATTGTATGCAGACCGGTTAAAAACTGCGATATCGCAACCGATGTTGTCCTTGCATACAATTCCACTTATCTGCCGGAATGCTCCCGCGCATTTATTGAGTATCTGGACACCCTGTATCCAGATATTCCATAAGCCTGCTCCACGCATATCTGCGTTTCGTCTTAAAATATCCGTTATACACTTCAAAATTTGTATAAGAATGTTCAAACTGGCGCGAATACAAATGCGCCAGGTCGACCTGCTGTGTAAAGGTCAACGTCTTCCCGTTTTCAAGCCAGCACTGCATATCCAGATGTTTTAAAATGAGATATCCGATGACACCGATTTTCGCCTTTAAAAGAATTTCGCTGTCATTGACCGCATTCAAAAAATATCTGTATACATAATACATCATCAGCTGCTCGTATTCGTATTCCTTCTCCTTATAATATGCCGCAAATTCAGACAGCTCCCGTTCATAGTCCTCCGCACCGCAACAGTTTTTAAAATATCTGCTGTTTCTTTCAAGACAGACGTACCAGTCCGGGTTGATAACTTCCATGCCGGCAAAGCAGTCAAAAAAATGCGGGATATTTTCATATGCCGTATGATTTTTTCCGCCGTATTTCTTTTTCAAATCCTTTAAACGGTCTTGCAGATAATCCGCCTGTGCGTATGCCTGAATTTCATAATCCATTAAATCCACTCTGTCGGTATCCAGCTTCTTTTGCAGTTTTTTTGCAAAATCCAGATACAGCATACAGCGCTCCTCTATTAAAAATGCCCTGTTGCGGATGATATTATACACCGTTACCCTTGCCTGGCGCAGCTTAAAATATAACTGCGGGTCGATATTATTATAGGAAGAAACAGTTTCATCTGTTTCTTCTACCGTAAATGTCAGCGGCTTTTGATAGCTAAACATCAGCTCGCCGGCTGTTTTACAGGACGGCGCCAGTCCGATTTCACGCTCACTGCCGTATTCGTTGATAAACCGCGGAAATTCGGCGCACGTATCACACAGCTTATCTTCGCCCAGTGCAATAAATAAATCACACAGGTTCTTGTCATTTAAAAACGGGCATCTGCCGTTTTGCAGCGTAAAGGTACAGCCGCCGCCCTCCTCCGGCACCATAACCGACTGTAAGCGCTGTCCGAAACTTCCTGCAACCGTTTTGTAATAGTCATACGACTTTTCATCTACATCCACGTCCCAGCCCGCACAGCACGTATCCGTACATGCCCCTGCAATACATTTAAAATCTTTATAATATTCGGGTGTTCTAATTTTCATCATTTCCTGCTTCTTTCTAAATTTCTTTGATACCAGATGCTAAAGGACTTTTGCCCCCAACAGCATTTTTAGTATAGCATATCTTATTTTTTTTACAAATACAGATTGTAGCATTTTCAATTACAGTGTATAATATGATACAATGTCAAAAAATAAATCGACAAAGAAAGGATAAAAGTATGCAACGTACAAAACAAAATCATGCTTGGCGCGTATTTCGCCTGCTGTTGATTTTTTTCTGTATCGGTCTGTCTTTACAGTTTACTTCCTGCGGCAAAAAGCAGGCTGAAAACACTGTTTTTTCAGTAGACGACCTTTCCGGCAAAAAAATCGGTGTCCAGCTTGGTACAACCGGCGATACGCTCGTATCAGATTATGAAACGGACGGTTCAAATACAACCGTTGAACGTTTCAACAAAGGAAACGATGCCATTCAGGCATTAAAACAGGGAAAGATTGATGCAGTTGTCATTGATGCACAACCGGCACAGTCTTTTGTTGCCGCAAACAGCGACTTAATGATTCTCCCTGAAGAATTTGCTAACGAAGACTACGCTATTGCAATTGCAAAAGGCAATTCTTCCCTGACAAGTTCTATCAACGACGCTTTAAACACATTAAAAGCCAACGGCACGCTTGATGCCATTTTAAACAATTACATCGGGGAAAATATCGGACAGACTCCGTATACCTCTCCTGAAAATGTAAACCGTTCCAACGGCACACTGGTTATGGCTACCAATGCTTATTTCCAGCCGTATGAATACTATGAAAACGGCACGATTGTCGGTATTGATGTCGATGTCGCCACTGCAATCTGCGATACTTTAGGAATGACCTTAAAAGTAGAGGATATGGAATTTGATTCCATCATCACTGCCGTATCTTCCGGTAAAGCCGATGTCGGTATTGCAGGTATGACCGTTACACCGGAACGTCAGAAAAACATTGATTTTTCAGATTCTTACACCACTTCACAGCAGGTTATTGTTGTGCGCAATAACGATGCCGTATCCGGCGGTACAAGTCTTTCTGAAAAATTTAAAACAGACTTCTTAACCGATAACCGTTATCAGTTCATCCTGACCGGTCTGAAAAATACACTGATTATCGCAGCCTGTGCCGCATTAATCGGTATTGTCATCGGTTTTTTAGTTGCCGTTGTCCGTTCAAGCCATGATAAGACCGGCAATTTAAAGATTTTAAATGCAATCTGCACCGTTTACCTGACCATTATCCGTGGTACACCAAGTATGGTACAGCTGCTGATTATTTACTATATTATTTTCGGCTCTATGAATATTAGCAAGCTGCTGGTGGCAATTCTGGCATTCGGCATTAACTCTGGTGCTTACGTTGCCGAAATTTTCCGTTCCGGTATTATGTCTATCGACAACGGACAGTTTGAAGCTGCAAGAAGCTTAGGCCTTACCTACCGTCAGACCATGCTTAGCGTTATTCTGCCACAGGCATTTAAAAATGTACTGCCTGCCCTTGCAAATGAATTTATCGTGTTACTGAAAGAGACCTCTATCAGTGGTTATATCGGACTGACCGATTTAACCCGCGGCGGTGATATTATCCGAAGCATTACATATGATGCTTTCCTGCCATTACTCGGTGTTGCATTTATTTACCTTGTACTGGTTGTTATTCTTTCGGCACTTGTAAAGAAACTGGAAAGGAGATTAAGAAGCAATGAGCGAAACTAAATCAGATGTTCTCCTCGAAGTCAAAAACCTGCACAAGGCATTTGACAAACATGTTGTTTTAAATGATGTCAATACGACCGTCCGCAAAGGCGATGTCATTGCCATCATCGGACCTTCCGGCTGCGGTAAATCCACATTTTTACGTTCGTTAAATATGCTGGAAACGCCGACCGGCGGACACGTTTTATTCCACGGCACGGATTTGACCGATAAGTCGGTCAACATCAATCAGATCCGCGAAAAGATTGGTATGGTATTCCAGCACTTTAATCTGTTCCCGAACATGACCATCCGTGAAAATATCTGTCTTGCACCGGTCAAATTAAAGCTGATGACAAAGGAAGAAGCTTCTAAAAAAGCTGATGAACTCTTAGAGCGTGTCGGCTTAAAAGATAAAGCGGATACCTATCCTGCCATGCTTTCCGGCGGACAAAAACAGCGTGTTGCAATTGCCCGTGCGCTGGCAATGAATCCGGAAGTCATGCTGTTTGACGAACCGACTTCTGCGCTTGACCCGGAAATGGTCGGCGAAGTTTTAACAATTATCAAAGAACTTGCCCAGTCCGGCATGACAATGTTAATTGTTACGCATGAAATGGGATTTGCAAAGGAAGTTTCCAACCGCTGTATGTTCTTTTCTGACGGCAATATCACCGAAGAAAATGCACCAAAGGAATTTTTTGAAAACCCACAAAGTCCGAGATTGAAAGAATTTTTATCGAAAGTACTTTAATAAAAATATCCCCCAGCCATTGTCATTTGACTCCGGCTGGGGGTGTGTTTTTATTAAAGACTTAAATCAATATCAACCGTTCCGTTGTTTGCATATTTCATATAGTCAAACAGCTTCGGTGCCGCAAGAAGTTCCAGCGGGTCTCTTTCATGTTCATCGTCTTCAAATATTTCTGCCACTTCTTTAATTTCCGGGTTTGATAAAGAATTCACATATTCTTTTAATTCCAGTACAGTCATATTAAAAAGTTCTTCTTTACTTTTCATGCGTTCATTACTCCTTTTCTTTTTCAAATTTAATCGCCAAAGCCGTTGAAAATAACCTTGCCGGCATTCCACAGTTCAGCTGTTCTTTTTGCCGCCTCAAGTCTTCCGGCATCGTCTTTAAAGCCAAATGTTGCCGACTGGCAGCCGCAGTCCATGCACATGACATAATAACCGCTGTTTTCTTCTTCTAAAATAGAAGGTCCTAAACATCTCGGACAGTCTTCTAATTCAATCATTTCATAAATTTCCATGTTAATCTCCATTCCTCAGGCATTTCACTGCCGTGATTTCAACGCTGTGGGAAAACACTTGCCGGATCTTCCCCACTTTCATGCTGTTCTATTATACATGAAATTTGTCTGTATGTGAACCTAAAAATCCGGAGCAGTTCAAACTTCCCCTGATATACTCCTGTGATAACCCCGACTGTCCGGCAATCTGACCGATAATATCTTTGTCATAATAGTCTATGCCGGTTTTTTAGCTGTTTCTTCACCGATAAAACGTCCGCCGCTTCCAAACTCTCTGCTGATTGTAATAATTCTTTTTGCCATTGCTGCTTCCTCCTCAACTTAATTTTTCCACTCTATTCTTACTGATTTTCTTTAAAAATGCATATCCTGCTGCACAGGCAACAAGTTCTGTTATCGGAAATGCCCACCAAATCAGGGAAATGCCTGCTGTTCCGTTTTTTACAAAAATTGAAAAAATTCCTGCTAGCGGTAATATAATGACAAGCTGTCTAAGCAGTGAAATCACAAGCGATTCAAGACCGCCGTCCAACGCCTGATAAATGCCCTGATAGGCGACATTGATTCCCGCAAAAATAAAACTGATTGAAATAATCCGCATTGCACTGATAAAATACGTTCTTGACTGTCCCGCATTAAACAGCGTGGCAAATGCGGCCGGAAAAATTTCTGTAATAAAAATCCCTAAAATCATCAGTGCCGTCGTGTATATCAGACCATATTTGATTCCGTCCCGGATTCGTTTTTTACTTCCCATTCCATATGCATACGCTATGATTGGCGTAATGGCATCTCTTAAACCAAATGCTAAGAACAATACAAACTGCTGGACTTTATAAAACAATCCGTATGCAGTCTGTGCAGAAGGACTGAACTTCAAAATCAGATTCATGACATACACCATGACAGACATCAGCGCCTGTGCAATGATTGCAGGCAGACCTATTGAATAGATTCCTGCAATCGTTCTGCCATCCGGTTTCATGAATTTTATTCCATGTTCAAATTCCCTATTTAATTTCATATGAAAAATAAATAACAACCCTGCTGATACAATCTGACCGATTACCGTAGCATACGCAGCGCCCTCTACGCCCATTTCAGGAACGGGTCCGATACCATAAATCATTACCGGATCCAGAATAATATTGACCACAGCACCCACAACCTGTCCGATTGTGGAATAAAGGGAACGCCCTGTTGCCTGTAACAGCTTTTCAAATAATGAAAAGAAAATAATTCCAAAAGAAAGCACACAGCATATTCTTAAATAACTTGTTCCCATTGCAATCACTTCCGTGTCAGCCGTCTGTGATGAAATATATGCCTTCACTCCAAAAATGCCAAACAACAGACATACCGCACAAATTATCACACCTAAAAACAGACTGTTTCCGGCGACTTTCGCGGCTTTTTGTTTTTTTCCCTCTCCAAGAGTTCTTGCAAGAAGCGCATTCGTTCCCACACCGGTTCCGATTCCAACTGCCACCATAAGCATCTGTACCGGAAATACCAGTGTCAGCGCATTCAAAGCCGCTTCACTCCCCACTTTCATATTGCCGACAAAAGCACTGTCCACAATATTGTAGACTGCCTGCAGTGCCATGGATAAAATCATCGGTATTCCCATCTGCACCATAAGCTTATTTACCGGAATTTCTTTCATTTTGTTACTTTCTGCCATTTTAATCCTCCTTGTTTGCGAAGCAAATGCGACTGCTCTTTGCAGGAGCAGAGGATTTGTCCTCCTTGTTTGCGAAGCAAATGTCTGCTATGTATGCTATGCCCAATAGCTTGCATAGCATGCGCCCTTTGCAGGAGCAGAGGATTTGCCTCTTTGTTTTTTTGCACAAAAAAAGTGTGTAGTTACCGCATAAGCTGGACTTACGCTGATAAGCTACACACTTTTTAATGGCGTTATAGATTTAAAATAAAAAAACGAGCAACAAAACTGGATTTACGCTCGTCTGCTACTCGTTCAAGGACTATTATATTTCTGATTTTTAAAAAAGTCAAACAAAAAAGTTTTTATAAAAGAGCTTATTTTTTGAAAAAATGAAAATCACAGCAGTCACCGCCGTAACCTAAGGTTTTTGTCCGCGTAAAACCTATTTTTTTCAAGCCGCCGTATGTCACATCATCGACATCACAGAACAGGCGGCACAGATTTTCACAGCCGTTTTCCACGCAGGCGGTGTGCCACAGGCATTTTTTAATCGTAACATCATAATAATCATTTCCATATGCCTGCGTACTTTCTTGCAAATCGGTTGTACGCATAATTTTAAGAAAGATATTGCTGTAAATGGCATAAAATCCCGGTACTAATTCCATTTTAGCCGTTGAAGCGTGTTTTTTTGCTGCTACTTTATCAAGCATATATTTTCTCATATACTTATATACATCTTCTTCTGAAAAGCCTTCCTCAGACAAGCACTTATGCAACGCTATGCGTGGAAGTATCGTCTGGGCAAGGGTTTTCATCTGATTTTCGGATTTATTTTTTGTATTCTGAATCAATGTATCCAGCATTTTTTCCTGCCTGTCAGATACTGCACATCCCTTTTTATTTCCGAATTCTTCAATTAAAAATGCTTTTATCTGCTTTTGCTGTTTTATTTTCATCGTTATCACACCCCTCTTTTTGTAACTTCTAAAAAAATTCTGTACCATACCTGTATTGTATCATAAAAATAACGGCACGGTATATTCATTTTAAAAATATACCGTACCGCTATTTTACTCTATTCTACCGGACCGCTCCATGAAGAAAACAGTTTTGCATGGCTGTCTAAATCCGCCGTATTTACGGTTATCTTCCCGTCTGCAACCGTATATTGAATATTCATCGGATTACAACCGCCCGCAGTGCCGCCTACACTGTCCATTTTAAATACATTTCCGCAGTTCTGACATACTAATTTGCCGCTTCTCTTCTTGAAATACGCTTTTGGAGAAGGATTGCAGGTCTGACAGGTGTTCAGTGATAATCGTGCTGAGCCGTCAGACGCATTTACGGCAATCATCTGTATATTGGTTCCGTTTGAATCATAATTTACATATAACGGATGTTCTGTCAGTGTACCGATATCTATTGCTAACTGTCCGTTTTCTACGGCAGGCGTTATGTATGACGCAGCTGCGGCGTTTTCTGTCGAAGCTGTACTTTGAGCCGCCGTATTTTTAGAACCTGCACTTTTATCTTCTGTACCCGGTGTAAATTCATGGGTGATTCCGTAAGTCTTTACTATCATTTTGTAATTACAGCCGTTAATAACATCTTCCGGCACATTTATCGTCCATTTTACCGGAATACCCGTATAAACGGTAATCTCAGGATACGTCCCGAAATCCAGATTGCTTTCCACATACTGAATGTTCCCCGACTGCGCAATCACAGCCGTATCCAATTCCTTTGCACCGTCAGATACCTGAGAAATCCTATCCAGCCTGATACCCGCCAGCCCCGCTCCCTGTGAAAGCATTGCAAGTCCGAGCACCACAACCAGTATCGCACCTGTCTGCATGACAAGCTTCGTGTATTTTTTCCCAAGCGCCGATACAAGGCTTCCAAGCCCCAGCATCAGCGGAACCGTGCCTAAGCTGAACATCAGCATTGCCAGTGCTCCCGATATGGGATTGCCCGAACCGAGTGCAATAATCTGCATGGACTGCATCGGGCCGCATGGCATGAGACCGTTTAACAGTCCGACAACAAACGGTCTTTTTTCCGTTCTTTTTTTCTGATTGATTTTTATGACGGACTTTCGCGGGAATCTGATTTGAAGCTTTCTCAATGCCGGAAAAATCCCCAGCATATTGATTCCCATTATCATCATAAATAATCCGGCTGTTATTTTTAATATGCCCTGTAACAGCAGCGGCATTCCACTGCCCGAACCGCCTGTCAAAATCATTCCTGCTCCGCCAAGCACAAATCCGACTGCCGTATACGAAACTACACGTCCTGCGTTGTACAGTACCGAAGGCATGATGACATTTATTCTGGATGAACTTGTATTCTCAGCGTTCCTCGAAGGAATACACTGTGAAAGATGAATCCCGCCGCACATCGCTATACAGTGAACAGATGTTAAAAGCCCTACGATAAAGAGCATGCCATAGCTCATTTGGGAATCGGCAAGCATTGACGGAACAAGTAAATTTAAAATACCAAAATGCTGTAACAGATAATACAGTAAAATAATAACCGCCAGTGTTCCAATCCTTCTAACCCATTTTAAAGAATCTGCCTGCTTTTTATCGATAACTGTATAATCCAGCTTCTCAATAATCGCAGCAATACGGTTTAATGTCACTATTTCCGGATTAAATTCTATTTCAGCCTGTACTTTGCTATAGGAAACCTGCACTTTAGAAATTCCTGCTGTATTCTTTAATTCCTGCTCTATTTTATTCTGACAGTTAATACAGGTCATGCCATCGATAATAAGAACTTTTCTTTCCATTCCCATGTTTCATTTTCCTTTAATATTACCGATTAAAATATACCCCTGCCGGGTATTAATATCGCAGTTAATTATATACACCTATGGGGTATTTGTCAACAAAATTTTAATTGCACGCTGTTTTGTCCTCTGTAAATACCGGTAAAAAATCAAAAACCGCCATAAGAAACAGACAGCTTAAGGTGACTATTTCTTTGGCGGTATTTTTTATAAATAAAGGATTACTCCCGTACCTTTAAAGCTTGATTTGTGCCATACGTTCAGCATGTGTCGATAGGGTAATTGAGATGCAATCTGCTCTACAGTAAAACCATTTATGTTTAGTTTTTCATCTATTGTAAGTTCCTTGGATAACAGTGCTCCCAGCAGACGGTGCAGTTCATACGTGTCATCATGTTTCGGCAGATTTTACATCTGGAAAATGGACAAAACCTCCAAATTTTCCGTATGCTTTGAGCTTTAATCGCATATCTAAGCGATTTTTCATCCATAAATACATATATTTTTGATTTTATACTAGCGATTCAATTCAATATAATCTATTGCCTGTTTCCACCCATGACCAGGCGCATCATCGCCCCAATACCTGCTGGTTATCTCATCCAATTCGTCTACACACTTTTGCAGCTTTTTTATATTGGCTTTGCGCTCCTCCCGCGTTATAGTTTTCAAGCTTTCATTCTTTACTTTATATGCCATGCTTTGTAAAAAATTAACAATATCAAAATATTCCTCTGAATCTTCAAATCTCGTGTCTCCGGGAAAGCAGTCAATTACCTTTTCAAAAGCTGTTTTCATATCTTCTGCCCCTGCCTGGCTTAATGTCTCAGCAATATAAGGTACAAATTGCACCATTTCGCACATTATAAACCACCAGCCTTCGTATCTCCAATTTCCAATCAGATTAACAAGAATATGTAAATGAAATAACTGTGGTGTAACCAGATTCTTTATATCCAATAGTGAACCTTTCTCCCATAAACAATCTGATTTCACTGCAAGAACACTCTCATCTATATCTTTAACATCACCATAGAACTCTTTTATCGTAATCATATAATTTTACCTTTCGTACAGAAATTTTAATAATTAACATTATATATGCCTAATCTATCTCCCTCTCAACAACCACCTCACAATAGACGGTTTTATTTCAAAGGTTTCACAAAGGTCTGCCAGTACATGCGGATAGCAGTTTGCCATGCCAATTCTTATTATCTTAACCAGTTTATTATTTCTTTTTCAGACTGTTCAAACGCCGCCATACATTCCTTTTTGTGTTTCCCAAAGCTTTTATACATCATGCCGACAAGCGGAATCATGCGGTATAATCTCCGGCCACGCTTCGTCTGCACCTCCCGCAATCATCAATATTCTTGCATTTGTCTTTTTGATCTCTAAATGTGCTTTTTCTTCCGCCGCCTTATCCTGATAAGCTTCATAATACGCAAGCCACATGCCCATAACTTTGTGCGAAACGCTTTCTGTTTTGTAGTATTTTGAAGCCTTTCATTTCCAGCGGACATCGGTCGGGCGTGTCCGGAAGTCCCTCCGCACCAAACAATGATACGGCTAACCCAGTGAATCCATAATCCGCAAACCGCTCTGCTATTTTAATGCCCGGAAGAAGGCTCTGCTCTCCGCCCATAATCACAATGACTGCTTTGCCGTTGGTCTGCTCCGGCTCTGCAAGGTGTCCCACAAAACCGTGTTCTTTCATATTAAAATCTGTATGTTTTAATTTTACTGCTGTCTTCTTCATATTTTTTCCCCCTATCTCATATCATGTGTTGGCTGTCCCGCCCCTTTAAATGTCCATTCCAATAATCTTTCCGACACCAACCTTGTGTCCGCCCTCCATAATCGAAAACGTTGCTCCGACACTGATCTCACTATAATGATACTCCTCAAATGTAAATTTTATAATCGCTGGAATCGGAACATCAAATCGGTCAGCCTGCAATTCAACAAATGTAATTCCCCAGTAATTTCCCGCGTTATCAAAAACGGCATCGGGTCGGTATCCCACTTGCGGCAGACTACTTCGCTGTCCGGCATAAAAAAAGACATCTGCTAATAAGTACATGGTGTGTTTCTCCGTTTACTTTTTCTGTTATATAAAATAAATAGTGTTTGTAAATTAAGTAATTATTCATTTACCTATTCCATATCTGAAATCGTGCCGATAAAAAAATAAACTTTCCTTATACAATTTCCAATAATTCGCTTATGTCATCAATTACCCAATCTGCTCCCGCCTCTAACAAACTATTTTTGCCTGAAACCCCATAGGTTACTCCACATGTATACACACCTGCATTTTTGCCCATAAGTATATCAAATGGCATATCCCCAACGACTAAAGTGTCCTGTGCATTATATGACAACTCATTTAATGTCTTTTTTACCAGTTCTGCATTAGGCTTATGCAAAGTAGTATCTTCTGCTGCTAACAAATACGAAAAATATTTTGCAATGTTCATGCTTTCAAGAAAACCAAGTAATGAATCTCGTCCTCTTGAAGTAGCAATTGTGCAAACAATACCTTTTTCATTTAATCTGTTTAATGTTTCAATCATATTAGGAAATAATAACGGCGGGATTGTTTTCTTGGTTTCATCAAAAATTTCACGATATTTTTTCATACATAAATCAATCATATCATCTGACAATTCCGGACATAACTTCTGAAATCCTATTTTTGCTGACATACCAATTGTATCGGCACAAGCCTGTTCTTCTGCCACATCTAATCCCATCTGACGTAATGTTTCCTGTTTTGAAACTACAATCGTCTTTTTGGTATCCATTATCGTTCCATCAAAATCAAATATTATAAGTTTTATATTCATAATTTGTATACCTGTTTTCCCTCTAATCCCCTAGTTTTTTCACGACTTCCTCAAACTCATAAAACAAATCAATATACTTTTCAACAATTGTATTGCAGTGCTTTTTTACAATTTCACAATCATAATCATGCGCAAGTTCATTTCTCACTTTTAACATATCCATCCATGCATCATCTGAAATTAAATTTGCCTTAAAAGCTTCCCGCAGGACTTCCCTTGGCGAGCCTGCCACAAAACCTGTTATCGCGTAATACTGCACCAGTATATCTTTCATAACCTTCCATGACAAATCAAATGTTATACTAAATTTAGCACTTGTCCCACTTAATACAAAAGAATCTGATAAATCTCTTTCCCTTGCCTCCGACAACGCCTCCAGTGAATTACAAAAAGATTTAAAACGTCTGCTAAATTTTTCGTCCATATTGCTTAATATCCTCCAATAACAATTCATTCCTGCAAGTATCCATATTTAATAAATCCACGCTGTAAAGTGTCGGCAGTTCTTCTATTTTTTCAACAAGTTCGTCAAAACATTCCACTCCTGACACCGCTATATCAATATCACTGCGTTCTCTGGCTGTCCCCTTTGCCCTTGAACCATATAAAATCACTTCATCTGCCTGAAAATCCCTGCACAGCTTTGAAACCTCACATATCACTTCATCTGCTTTCATCAAAATCACCTGCCCGACATTCTTATATCCTAAAACATGTACTGTATCTTTAATATATATTATCAAAAAAAATCAATTCCGTATAGCAGAAATAATAACAAGCGGTCAGTCAAGTCAAGTGACAACGGTGAACTGACCGCTTGTTATTATTTACCATTATTTACATATTCCGCAGTTCCTCCCGGCTCCCTATCTCCAGTTTTTCAAAAATATGCTGCATATGTTTTTTGACTGTCGTTTCGGAAATGACCAGTTCTTCTGCAATTTCCTTATTAGAGCGCCCGGAACATGCCAGTCTTGCAACCTCTGCCTCCCTCTGGGTCAGTCCTTTGTTACGGAACGCATAATAAATCTGTTCTGCCGCTTCCTGCGGCGGTTGATTTATTTTGTTTACACCTTTTATTTATCAAATCCGGCTGAAAATGAAAATACTACCATAGACGAATCCTGGTAGTATTTTTAGTAGTATCTTTATTTTTTGCCTATTTTAAGCCTTTTTTCATACGTTCAATCTCCGCATCCAGTGAATCCTGTGTTGAATCTTCACCGGCTGCATCTTTCTTTTTCCCCTTATGCTTTTCTTCCTTATATGCATCGGAGAATAAGACTTTTGCAACAAATCCTGCTCCGCCAAAAATCAGCACGAGCATAATAACCCATTCATACATTGATATTGAAACCATGTAAATATTTGTATTTAAAATAATGGATGCTACAATCAAAATGACACTCAATGCCGTAAACAACTTCGATGCAAAAGAGGCTCCGCTTGCGAACATCCATATAATACCGATAATAAACGGAATCATAATCATCCCCGAATTCAGACGGACACCACCAAGCATAATTGTTCCACCGTAACCGAACCAGCCGGACGATACAACCACTTTCTGGGATAAAATAAACAACCCCACAATCAACATAACAACTCCGGCTACAAACTGTTTTAATTCATTTTTTGCATTTTTCATACACTACCCCTTTTCTCCTTTGAAATTTTACTCCGTATCCTGTTCTTTTACTTTACCGGATTCTTTTTTCTATGGTAAACCATCAGCGTTACCCCAAGCGCCACGATAAAAACGGAAATAAACTGGGAGGTGGACAAAAATCCGACCGCCCCGCGGTAATCATTTCTTAAAAACTCAATCAGAAATCTTCCGATACCATACAGCAGTAAATAAATACTGCCGATATCGCCTGTTATCAGCTTTTTCTGCTGATATAAAAAACGGTGTGCAATCCATATCAGGATTGCGGCAATCAAAAAATCCCCTGCTGCTGAAAGAAGCTGTGTCGGAATAAGCTTTATGCCTGACGGCGCCATGCTGTCTGCGGGAAATGTAATGCCCCATGCGGCGGTTGTTTCCCGTCCGTAACAGCAGCCTGCCAAAAAGCAGCCGATTCTGCCAAAACCCTGTGCAAGTGCCACTTCCGGCATGATTAAATCAAAATACTCCAAAAATACGAGTTTTTTTACTTTGCAGTAAATCCACGCCGCAAGCACCCCCGCAATAATGCCGCCGTAAACAACAAAGCCCTCAGACCCCAAAACCGCAAGCGGGTCTTTTAAGAAATCCTTAAAGCTTACAATCACATACAAAATCTTTGCGCCTAAGAAGCCGCCGATGATCGCAAGAATTGCGATATCAATCACGGATTCGTCTTTCAACTCCAGCTTTTTTGCCCGCTTACAGCCAAGCACCAGCGCCAGAAGAAATCCCAGTCCAATCATAAAGCCATATCCGCGTACATGAAAATTTCCGATTTGAAACAAGTCGATTTTCATTGATGTTTCCTCTCTTTCCGGCTAGTCCATTGCCAAATCCTGTCTTGCTTTTTTCATGCGTTCTTCAAACTGCACATAAAAATCGCGTCCGTCATACGGCAGTGCAAAGAAGCTTTTTAAAATATACATTGTTAAAATTCTGTTCTGCCCTTCATCCAGTCCCTGCTGTGCCGCCTGAATTTCCTTTAAAAAAGCATGCCATGTCACAAGAAATGCGTTATACGCTTCTAAATCCGGCGTATCCAGCCACTTTTTCACCTTGATTTTCGTGAGATTGTGCTTGTGGCACTCGTCCTTTTGCAGGATATACTGAAAATGTGTGTCGTCCTGCCAGTACCTTCCCAGAGGAAACAACCGGCAGATACCCGGTCTTGCACCGTGAATCCGGCAGCGCTGCTGTTCATTTAAAAATGTACAGGTTTCGTTTTCCCCTGCCATTTTCAGATTCGGTAAAATCACGCCGTCCACCACATTTAACACCAGATGTTTCTCCACCAGACTTTCAAACGGCATCTGAAGCTGTCTTGTCAGACGGCAGATATCATACGGGTCTAACACAATCGAATCTCCCATGCCGTGACAGCATACGGAATTGCAGCCCTGACACTGATTCGTATCTGCCTTTACCATATCATTTTCACTATATAACTTTCCATCGGAAATTTCTTCCAGACTGCAGTTTCTAATCATTCTATTTTAACCTATCCAAACAGATTCTTTCTCAAATCGCTGATCTTTGTATGATATGTGGAAATGCTTTCTGAATCCGGTATGTAATTGTTTGGACCTTTCTTAAATACTATTTTTAACAAAATCGGTGTGATAATCGTTGTAATAACAACCACGATAACAACCGGTCCCATAAAGGCACTGCCCATCATGCCGAGTGCCGCACCTTTGCTGGCTACAATTAAGGCGACCTCGCCTCGTGAAATCATGCCGACACCGATGCGCTTACACTGATACGGCTTGTATCCGCATATCTTTGCACCGAGTCCGCAGCCAATAACTTTGGTCAACACCGCTACAATAACTAATACAACGGTAAATGCAATAATCGTTCCTGTCATATTCGGCAGTTCTACCTTCAGTCCGATACTTGCAAAAAATACCGGTGAGAGCAGTAAAAATGAAAGGGTGTCAAAACGGGACTGGATAAATTCAGAACGCTCTGTATTGGAAATAATCAGACCTGCAATATATGCACCTGTAATATCCGCAACACCAAACCACGCTTCTGCCACGTAAGACATTAAAAGGCAGAATACAAAAGCTATGATGGCATGTCTGTGACGTCCGCGGTCAGCGCTTTCAATCCATTTTTTATAAAACTTGTAAAATACAAAACCCACAACACCTGCAAATACAAAGAATAATACAACCTTTAACAGTACAACCGCTACATTCACCGATTCATCTGCAAGACTTGTAATAATTGTCAGAGCCACAATACCTAAAATATCATCAATAATGGCAGCCCCTAAAATCGCGTTGCCGGAATGAGTTTTTAATTTGCCCATTTCCTTTAAGGTTTCAACCGTAATGCTGACAGAAGTTGCCGTCAGTATAACGCCGATAAATGCATTCTGAAGCACAACGCTGCATGAGGCATCCGAATCAATAACACCCGGCTTGTTAAAGAAATATGCAACGGCAAATCCACCGATAATCGGCACGATAACGCCACAGAGTGCAATAACAAATGCAGCTTTTCCGCTCTTTTTCAGCTCTTTAATATCTGTTTCCAGTCCGGCGCAGAACATCAGTACGATAACGCCAAGCTCCGCTACATTACTTAAAAACTCCGTTTCCGTAAGCAGCCCCAGCATAGACGGTCCTAACAAAAGACCGGCAAGCAATGAGCCGACAACCTGCGGCATCTGTACACGCTTCGTCGCCAGCCCCAATACCTTTGTACAAAGCAGTATCACTGCCAAATCCAGTAAAAACTTGTAACTTTCCATCGTTACATCCTCCAAAAAATTTTCTTCCTATTATAAATGTATGTTAATAGCGATATAAACTTTATACTCCACTTACCGCCCAATGTCAACAAATTTCTCACAATGGCCGGTTTTGTGTATACACTTTTTTGAAGGCTGTCGGCAGTGCATATTCCTTTTCCAAAGCCTGCTCTGTTATCCACGTAAAATCCGAATCCGGGGCTGCTTTTCCACATTCGATAAGATAACTGTCCATATGCCACTCGATATGTGTGAAAATGTGGCACACCGGACTGCCTTTTTGTATCCGACAGTCCGTGATTCCACACTTTTCAAGCCACTTTTGAATTTGCGCTATATCTGCTTTTCCCGAAAGATTCGGCAGTTCCCACATGCCACCAAGCAATCCGCTCTTGGCTCTTTTTTGCAGTGCCAGCCTGCCCGCATGTATCATTAAAAGCACGGTCTTTTCTTCGATTCTGCGCTGTGCTTTCTTTTTCTTTACGGGATACGCTGGCTGTGTGCCCGCTGCACAGGCACTGCATAAGCTTTGTAGCGGACATTCCGTGCATCGCGGTGTACCATTTGGCATGCAGACAACTGCGCCCAGTTCCATCAGGCTCTGGGTAAAGATACCACACTTGTCCACAGGATAAATTTCCTGCAATGCCGCTGTGATTTCATTTTTAAATTTTGTATCGGAAATTTCTCTGGAATCTGCCGTCAGACGTGTCACCACGCGAAGCACGTTTCCGTCCACCGCCGCATAAGGCTTGTTCCACGCAATTGAAGCGACCGCTCCCGCCGTATACGCACCGATACCCGGCAGGGATAAAAGCTGTTCATATTCGTTTGGGAAAATGCCGTTATATTTTTCACAAATCTGCTGTGCGGCTTTCTGCATATTTCGCACCCGCGAATAATATCCAAGCCCCTCCCACATTTTTAAAAGCTCCTGCTCCGGTGCCGCGGCAAGTGCCGCCACATCCGGAAAACGCTGTAAAAAGCGCTCGTAATACGGAATCACCGTATCCACTCTTGTCTGCTGCAGCATAATTTCCGATACCCACACGCGGTAAGCATCGGTATTTTCACGCCACGGCAATACACGGGCATTTTTTTCATACCACGCAAGAAGCGGTTCTGTAATTTGTGACAGTTGTGTTAAATCAAGAGGCATAGTTACTGTTCTCCGTCCATTTTTTCGCGTACCTTCTGCGCCGAAGGAGTTGTTGCAAGCCCGCCTTCGCTCGTTTCCTTTAAACATGCCGGAAGCGCATTGCCGATACGGCGCATCGTATCAATGACTTCATCGGGTGCAATCGCACTGCAGACGCCCGCGAGTGCCATCTGCGCACTGGTGACAGCATTGACCGCACCGGCTGAATTTCTTTTAATACACGGCACTTCTACCAGCCCGCAGACCGGATCGCAAGTCAGCCCCAGCATATTTTTTAAGGCGAATGCCATAGCATTGACAATCTGTTCATCGTCGCCGCCCTGCAAATAGGCAAGCCCTGCCGCCGCCATGGCGCTTGCCGAACCGATTTCTGCCTGACAGCCGCCGGACGCGCCCGCAATGCTTGCATTTTCCGCAATCACCGCGCCGATTCCCGCCGTCAGATACATCGCTTCCACCATTTTTTGTTCCTCTGCCCGGAAATATTCCTGATATGCCAGAAAAACTGCCGGAATCACGCCGCATGCACCGGCCGTCGGTGCAGCAACAATCCGCTTCATGCAGGCGTTGGACTCGCCCATTTTGACTGCCTTTTCCATGACAAGCCCAATGTATTCTCCCGCAATATTTTTTCCTGCCGCATTATAGCAATGCAGTTTTTCGCCGTCGCCGCCCGCCAGTCCACTTGCCGATTTTAAATTTTTATCATACGCGCTGTCTGCCTGCTTCATCGCTTCATACATCCGGTGCATCGTTTCAAAGGACTGCTCTTTTGTAACCTGCCGTTCTTCCATATCCGCCCGGCATACAACCTCCCACAAAGGTATCTGATATTCCTTTGCCAGATTTAATAAATCCTGAATTGAATGATAAATCATATACTCTCCATTCCGCATTGTTTTTTGTATACAGCTTTTATACAAGGCTCAGATACGTTACTTTTTTAATACCCGAAAGCTGTTCTAACCGGTGGACAATCTGCTCCGGCACTTCCTGGTCGCACTCCAGCACCATAACTGCATCGCCGCCGCGCGCCGAGCGGTACAGCTGCATGGTTGCGATATTAATGCGAGCTTTTGCAAGCATGGCAGTAACTTCCGTCACGTGTCCCGGCTGGTCGAGGTTATGCACGACTAACGTCGGATATTCGCCTGTGAAATTGGTCTGGATTCCGTCAATCTGTGCGATGTTGATTCTACCGCCGCCAATCGACTCTCCGATGACCTCTAACGTCCTTCCCGTTTCCCCGGTAAGATAAATCTGTGCGGAGTTCGGGTGGGCTTCCCGCAGCTGTGCCGTGCCGAAAGTAATTTCAATTCCTTTTTGTGCTGCAATTTTTAAGCTGTCCGGAATCCGTATATCGTCCGGTACCATGCCAAGAAGTCCTGCCACTAAGGCTTTCTGTGTTCCGTGTCCCTTTCCTGTCGCAAGAAATGAACCGTATAATAAAATCGCTGCTTTTTTCACCGGCTCTCCGAGCAATTTTCCCGAAATATAGCCGATTCTTACCGCTCCCGCCGTGTGGGAGCTGGACGGTCCGACCATGACCGGCCCGATGATGTCAAAAATGTTCATGAATTCAATCCTTTCGTCTGGCTGCAAGTACACACCTTCTTATTTATTCCAGTTTTTTCTCAATTGCCTCAATAACGGTCTTTAATGCTTTTATTCTCGCATATTTTTTGTCATTGGACTCTAAAATGTGCCACGGCGCATAGGCTGTATTGGTCTTTTGCAGCATTTCATTGACTGCTTCCTCATACAAATCCCATTTTTCACGGTTGCGCCAGTCCTCGTCTGTAATCTTCCATCGTTTTTCCGGTGTATTTTCACGTTCCTTAAAACGCGCAAGCTGTGTATCCTTATCAATCTGCACCCAGAATTTTACAATGACTGCATTCCAGTCTGCCAGCTCTTTTTCAAATTCATTGATTTCCACATAGGCTCTCTGCCAGTCATTTTCACTGCAAAAGCCCTCCAGCCGTTCAACCATGACACGGCCGTACCATGTTCTGTCAAATATCGCAACATGTCCGGTCTTTGGCAGTCTGTTCCAAAAACGCCACAGATAATGTCTTGCCTTTTCATGCGGTTCTGGACTTGCAATCGGGTGTACTTCATACCCCCTTGGGTCTAACGCTTCGGTAATACGCTTGATATTTCCACCCTTTCCTGCGGCATCCCAGCCTTCATAGGCAATGATAACCGGTATTTTTTTACGGTATAATTCATTGTGCAGTTCGCGCAGACGCTTTTGATACTGATTTAACAAAGTATCATATTCTTCCTCTGTCAAAGTCTTATCCAGTGCCACGTCTGCCAGCTTTTCAATCGGTTTTAACGGAAATGCATTCTGTAACAGCGGCACTGCCAGCGTACTGTTTTGAAGTGCCGTGTCAATTCCCTGCACCAGCGTTTCCAGAATCTGTAACTGCGCCCACTTTTTATCTTTGGCATCTACCAGATACCACGGCGCGCTCGACTGGTTCGTATCGCACAGATACTGCTCATAAACATCCATGCATTTATCATAATGCTTATTCTGCCATACATCATGTTCACTGACTCTCCAGCTCGTATTTTTGTCATCCGCCAGCTTATCCAGCCGCTTTTTCTGCTCCTTTTCATCAATCTGGAAGAAAAACTTCATCAGCAGATAACCGTTGTCTGTAAGCTGTCTTTCAAAACGTTTGATACTTTCTATTTTCTTTTTATACTCCTGCTCGGATAATTCCCCGCGCAGCTTTTCCCTTGTCACTTCGCTCATCCATCCGCTGTCCATAAAGACGAATTTGCCCGCTTCCGGTATCTTTATAAAATGGCGGTATAAAAACGGCTTACGCTGTTCTTCTGCTGTCGGTTCATCCATTACTGCTACTTTAAAAAATCTCGGGTCAATATTTTTAATAATCTTTCCAAGCACACTGCCCTTGCCTGCCGCACCCCAGCCTTCTAACAGCACCAGCACCGGCAGTTTCTTTTCTTTCATCAGAATCTGCTGCTGCTCTAAGCGCACACGCACCTTCTTTAAACGCTGTTCTACTTCCTCTTTTGACGGCTGTTCTAATCTGTTCCAGTCCTTTAACATAAAATACCCCCGTTTCCGCCGCTTTGCGGCTTATCCTTTTATTTTTACTTTTCATTATACTGTATCCTGCGATTTTTTCAATGTCCGGCTTTACTTAAGGTATCTTCTGACATTGTAACACAAATACTCCGGAACTAATATAGGTTATTTTCTCCCAATTTCAACTTTTATATTGCTACATCCGTGCCATTTTGATAGACTATAATTTATCTAAAATCCCATAAAACTACATTTTTATTAGGAGGAATTATGAATTTCTTAGAAGAACGCATTACAAAAGACGGTATTGTAAAAGAAGGAAATGTCTTAAAAGTAGACAGCTTCTTAAATCATCAGATGGACATTCAGCTGTTTGATGAAATCGGTGAAGAATTTAAGCGCCGTTTTGCAAACGAACATATTAACAAGATTCTGACGATTGAAGCTTCCGGTATCGGTATTGCCTGCATGGTAGCGCGCCATTTTGATGTTCCGGTCGTTTTCGCAAAGAAGTCAAAAAGCATTAACATTGAAGGTGAAATGTACGTTGCGGAAGTGGAATCCTTCACCCACAAATGCAAGAATCAGGTGATTGTTTCCAAGAAATTTTTAAGCCCGGACGACCACGTACTGATTATTGATGATTTTCTTGCAAACGGCTGTGCGTTACAGGGGCTTATTTCTATCGTAAATGAAGCAGGTGCAACGGTCGAGGGTATCGGCATTGTCATTGAAAAAGGCTTCCAGTCCGGCGGACGCATTATCCGCAACCTCGGTTATCATCTGGAATCCCTTGCAATTGTAGACAGCATGGATGCCGCAACCGGTACAATTACTTTCCGCCAGGAATAAAACAGAAATAAAATACAAAACAACTTAATGTAAAAAGGCAGCGACTGTAAAACGCACTGCCTGCAAATGGAGAATATCATGAACAAAAATACAACGACCTCAACGGAAAATCTGTATCATCTGAATGGTAAGATTTCCGTAAAACAAGCCATTCCTTTTGGCTTACAACACATACTGGCAATGTTTGTTGCCAATATCGCACCTATTTTTATCGTTGCCGCAGCCAGCGGGCTGTCCACAGCTGACAGCGCCTCTTTAATCCAGAGTGCCATGCTGATTGCCGGTATCGGTACTTTAATACAGCTTTTCCCGATTTTTAAAATCGGTTCGGGACTTCCGATTGTTATGGGTATCAGTTTTACGTTTGTATCCGTATTCTGCTACCTCGGACCAACCTACGGCTATAATGCAATTGTCGGCGCGGTATTGGTCGGCGGTATTATTGAAGGTATCTTAGGACTTCTTGCAAAATACTGGCTCCGCCTGATTACACCGATTGTTGCCGCAACCGTTGTAACCGCTATCGGATTTTCTTTATTATCCGTCGGTGCGGCTTCCTTTGGCGGCGGCAGCGGCAGTGAAACCTTCGGTTCTGCCACGAACTGGATTCTCGGTACATTTACACTGCTTTGCTGTATCCTTTTTAATATTTTTGCAAAATCATATTTCAAGCAGTTGTCCGTTTTATTCGGACTGATTATGGGCTATATTGCGGCTGTGATTCTGGGTGCGGTGGATTTTTCTTCTCTGGAAGGCACTTCTATCATTGCATTTCCACAGCTACTGCCGTTTAAACCGGAATTTAACATAAACGCTATCATTTCTGTTACTTTAATTTTTCTTGTATCAGCAACGGAAACGATTGGTGATACCTCCGCCCTTGCCGCCGCCGGTTTAAACCGCGAAGCGACTTTAAAGGAAACCTCCGGTTCTATTGCCTGTGACGGTTTTATCAGTGCATTGTCTTCTGTTTTTGGCTGTCTGCCGATTACGTCATTCAGCCAGAATGTCGGACTGGTTGCCATGACAAAGGTTGTCAACCGCTATGCGATTGGCGCCGGTGCCGTGATTATGATTTTAGCCGGAATTTTCCCGTTTTTCGGTTCACTGCTTGCGACACTGCCGGATGCGGTTCTTGGCGGCTGTACACTGATGATGTTTGGTAACATCGTTATCAGCGGACTTCAGATGATTGGAAAATGTGGTTTCTCCCAGAGAAATATCACCATTGCCGCACTTTCTTTAAGTATCGGCATCGGTTTTACACAGGTTCCTGAAATTTTTGATATTTTTCCACAGATTGTAAAGACGGTCTTCGCCGAAAACTGCGTTGCTGTTGTTTTCCTCGTTGCCATTCTTTTAAATCTGGTTTTACCGAAAAACATGGAAGCCGCACCTGCCGCTTCTGATGACTCTGCTGACGCATAAGCAGACTGATGTACTTATTAAAATAAGCCGCAAAGTGCTTTATACCCACCCATAAAATCAGACATTCAGACCTGAATCTGACGATTTATAGGCGGTATATACATACTTTGCGGCTTATTTTTGCTTTACCGATTTCATTATTCTTTCGATATTTTTCTGCTATATCCTGTTTTTTTGTGCCGTCCGGTATGCCACCGGCGGCTGCTGGCTCTGATGCTCTCCAATCATCTTTTCCATCCAGATCATGTCATACCAACGGTTAAATTTATATCCGCACCGGTGAAATGTGCCGACTGTCTGAAATCCCAGATGTGCATGAAACTGCTCGCTGTTCTTATCCAAATATTCGTCTTCCGTCTGCGGATATCCGATACACGCATACAGGTTTGTGATTCCCATTTGCTTTAAACACTCTGTTAAAGCGGCGTATAGCTGTTTTCCCAGTCCACATTTCTTCGCGGCATGGTCTACATAAATAGACAATTCACACGCCCAGTCATACGCCGCGCGCTCCTTAAATGGTCCTGCATAGGCATATCCGTATACCCTTCCCTCTTTTTCAATGACAAGATACGGATACTTCTGCATAGTCTTCCTCATGCGCTCTTTGAATTCTTCCTTGGACGGCACATCATATTCAAATGTAATCGCCGTATTTTCCACATAATACGCATAGATTTCAAGTATCCGCTGTGCATCCTCTATTTTTGCATCTCTTACTGTATATGCTGTCATGTTTGTTTCTCCCTGTGTTGTGTTATTGCTGTTAAAAATTCCATGAGCTGTCACAACTCTGCTCTCACACGTTGTCACAAACTCACTCTTCTTTCTGTCACTGCTTCCGGGGCTCTCGCCCCGGATTTCTTACTCTATTCCTCCAACCATTTCATGGTCAGCTACAAATCGCACCATATGCTCATCTATCAGCCGTTTCTGCTGTTGATATGCGTACATCAGTGTTCGAATTCATTTGGTGACATATAGTTACAATGGCTATGAATTCGTTTCGTATTGTAGAAAGCTTCCAGATATTCGAAAATCAAACAGTATGCCTGCTTGTAATCGCGAATTTTAAAGCGGTTGAGCCATTCACGTTTGATAATTGAATGGAAGGATTCAATGCATGCATTATCCCACGGAAACGCTTTCTTTGAGTAACTACGCTGCATATTTTCTGTTGCTTTTTTATATTCCGTTGCAACATACTGACTGCCATTTAGTGGTGATTGTCCATGGCTTACTCCACTGGGCACGGATTCCCATTTGGCGCATATATGTACCAACGGTTCTTTCCGAAATGACTTCACCTGTTTTACGCAATTCTACAGTGATTTTTGGAGCACCGTAGTTCTGCTTGGAATCATCATATATATCCTGTATTTTTGCTTTTACAGATTCACGGCGTTTTTCTGTATCAGAAGGCACGCGGTGGAGCCATGCACGATATCCTGAACGTGAGACACCTAAAAATTTCAACATTCCGGAGACGGAAACCCGGCGTCCAGCCTTTTTGGCAGCTTCCGTCTTTTCAGATACTTTGAGATAAATGACTTCCGTCATTTTCCCAGAATGTTGATTGCTTTTTTTAATACATCAAGAGCATCTTGGGCATCACGTAATTCACGTCTGAGACGAGCGATTTCCTTCTGCTCATCGGATGCGTAATTACCAGAACCCCGAGCAAGAATATCACCTGATTCCCGGAAGTCTTTCAGCCACTTTGTTAGTGTGCTGTATCCGATGCCAAGATTTTCAGCACATCCACGTACACCGGGATCTTTATGATCTTGATAATACTGGATTGCATCAAGTTTAAATTGTTTGTCATGTTGCGTTGCCATATGAGATCCTCCTTCAGCATATCTCTATTGTACCATGCTTATGTGTATTTGGAATTTCTCATTTTGGCTTGTACTATTTATATTCTAGCACCAAGTGATACCATCATGGATCCTGGAACGTTCAACTCGCCAAAGAAGAGGTTCCAGGATCTCTTTCTTTTTTATTCTATGGTGACAGTATATCGGTTAATTCTGTAACAGGCAACTAGATTAGTTGTAAGTCAGGCTGAAAGGGGCGCAACAACACTGCCTGCATCAGCCCCTCCCGTCCCAATTACAGGCATATATGTAGAAAACCCTTGAGAGCGTTCTGAAATATACTTTACTAAAGAAGCTATAGCTTTTATATAGTCTATCTGTTCGACATGGGCTCTTAATTCATTGTCAAAATATGTTAGCCCCAAGATAAAATACTGTTCATTGTTGAGACCATTTATTTCAGCAACCGATCCGACATCATATCGACGCAAGTTTCCACTTCGTTTTTCTTTTTGTTTGAGATCTGTATACTTATATCCATGCAATGACAAATTGTTTTGTATCTCATTCGAGACTGTATCTGAATCCCTATTGCCTTGCTCTTATATTCGTTTAAGTGCCATACCGTGAATTTTTTTTGACCCTATTAAATCATCATCCACAATCGTGTCGAAACATCGATTCCTAGCAAAAGCAATGTTCTTCTCTTCATTTGGATCTCCGCTATTAAATAAATCCCCATATTCCACAAACAACGAATGATTTGAGTGAAGATCAAAAATTTTCACTTGTTTTCTTTGCTTCGTATAAATCGTGACCCCTATTACTATAGCAAAATAGATTACCATCAAAATAAGCACGGCTACAATTATTCGCAGAACTACATCATCAATACAATTTAACATAATATCTGTAGGTGTAACTAATGTAACAAACCCCCAAACAGAAAATATGGCTACTGCGATTTTGTTACTTTTAGAAAATATATAACGCCAGTTATATCTCATTGTACGAAATAATATTTTCATCGTATCTCTCCTAGAACTACTTCTCTCATTGGCCTAAATGTATCTAAGATATCGTTTCGAGGTTCTATTTTATCATAAAAACTTGTGTAATATTTTTCTTCTTTATGCTTTGTGTAGAAATTTCCGATTTCCCAAGCACACCATTGGCGAATGCTGTTATTATTACCTCGAATTCGTAACTCACTATTCGCCGTTCTCAGGAACAAAAACTGATTGCTATCTTTTAAAGCATCTTCCAATTTCTCCTTGGTGGCGGAACTGTGATTATTTGCTCCATCCCACATCCAATTAACATATAAAAAACCAGAGCGAAGCCAAAAATAGTAAAACAAAGCTTGAGTTAACCCCTTGTCGTAATATGCGTATGACAAAAAGGGGTGCTTTCTCGCGGTACGAATGATCTCATTGTCCGAAAGCCCAATAAAATTGGTTTCTATAACTTCTTCTTGATAATCTGCAATAGCCTTTAACAAGTATCTAAAGTATGTTTTAAATAAGTTGGAAGAAGACTGTTCTTTTTCCATTTTTTTACTCATTTGTTGCTGTATTTGATTTGTTATTCTCTGCACGAACAATAAATCTTGGACTTCGTTTGCATTACGATCAAAGATTCCTTGATATTCTTCCATTTGAGGCATTCTTTCCTCATTATTAATAATGTCTTCAAAGCCCCGTATGAGTCTTGCAGAATCATAATACATATTCTTAACTGATAAGTAATCCCTAAAGCGTACTATTCCATCATCACTTTCTATTGAATCTCCGCTTTCCATAAAAAGATTATATCTTGTCAAAGAACTTAATCCCATACTGTATCCCTCTCATCTTTATCATGTGATTACATGGCAAATAGCTATGCCGCTATTGCGTTATAGTTTATACTTTAAATAATCTTCCGGATTTCCATCCAGACACTCAAATCCGTAAATATCTCAATCTCGCTTACCTGATCCGTAAACAAAGATTTCTGTAACACGGAAAAATCCTTCATCATCATAAACATAATTGTTCATAATAATTTAAGTTAATTCTGTAAAACATTTTTCATTCATTTTTTTCATCACTTCGCTTGTAATTTCTGAAATAATATTATAAACTCGTTTTGCTGCCTTATCTTGGTCATTCGTTGTATCAAGAATTTCTATTTCCATCTCTGCCTCTATATCAGCAAAAACATACTGATAAAACTTATTTGTATCAAACTGCATTTCTTTTTTATTGATTTCAAACGCTTCTTTCTTCTCATTAGGATTCATATTTACAATCATATATTTCTCTTCGTCTGTTCTAAATTCATATATCTTTTTCATACCGCTTTAACCTTCCTTGTATTGTTTGCAAACCACCTTCAATATTATCTGCTACTATTTTTAGTATGCTATAATCATCATTCTCATACTCCAAAGCTCCAGATTGTATCATAAATTTTCCTTTGTCCTTGCTTAAATATATGACATTATCAACATCTAAATTAACTATAAATTGAGGATTATGCGTTACCATAATGACCTGTCTTTGTGATCCCATTCTTCTAAATTGATTTAAAACCTTTTCTTTTATAGCACGTTGTGAAATATGATCTTCTGGTTGGTCAATTATATATAACCCTTTATCTCTCATTTCTCCACTTAATAAAGTAAAATACATTTGTGCATCAAACCCAGATGATACTTCATCATAAACATCCATATTTTCTTCTACAATCGTATTTCTTATTTTAAAATCAGTATCCAATCTCGCAGTAACTTTATCTCTTAATACTTGTAATGGCACTACTTCATCATCGTTTGGATACTTCTTTATCATTTCTTTTAAATCTGCTTCTGTGATAGTCTGAGTGTCTATCTCTTTTCCTCTTTTAATAATAGATTTTAAAATATCATCAATATAATCATTATTTATTATTTCAACTTGCAATTTAGAGATAAATCTGTACTTATCTACAGGATTAGTTTCTGGAACAATTACAGTCTCAGCAATATCAGGCGCATAGCTTCTTAAACCGCGTTTTTTTATCAATAACTCTGCCATATCCTCAATTGCAATTTCTTTTTCCTCAATATAATTCGAAAAAACGGCTTGTTCATCTGTAATTTTTCTAATATATTTTGCCTTATAACTTCTAATATAAGTATTAAAGGTATTTATTTTTTCATTTTCTCTTTTACACTTATCCAATTTTTCAACATATTTCTCATTCATCAACTTGATCATATCTAATGTTGTTTCAATATGCTGTCTATCTGAATCTAATAAAGCAGTATTACTTAGTAACTGGTTCAGATTTTCAATCACCTTCCCGAATGAATCTACTAAACCTTGAAGAACTTTAGTATCGATTTTTTTTACATTGTCTATAAAGGTAATACTTTTATCTATAGATTCATTTGTGGGAATAACAAATGTCGGTAATTTTTTAATATCTTCATCATAAGAAAACTTTTTTTGTAATGCATCAAATAATTTTTCTATTTCCTGCTCAACTATATTTCTATATTTGAATGCATTGATTTTATTTGGATAAAAATTAGATAAATACTTGTCAGGTTTTAAACCATCATCATCAAATATACTTCTAATTTCACCTTGCTGATTAAATCGAAAAATATCTTCCTCTTTAATAAATGTCTTAAATAACAACTTATTTTTTTGAATATATTTCTCATAACCTGCATGCAACCTTCTATCAACCTTTTTGCAATCATTTGTTATTGCATTCAAAAACAAAGATTTACCAACAGAATTATCACCGATAATTACATTCAATCCTCTAGATAAAGGAATCAAATTTTCCTCTCCGTCTATTTCCACAATAATCTCTTTTATATATTTCTCATTCGGATTATAAAATGAATTTTCCAGTTCAATTCTATGGTGGTCTGTTACCGCCATCGCTAACCCCTTAAATGAAGGTAATGATTTAATATATGTAAATTTAAATTCTGCCTTTTCATCCTCTTCTGTATAAGGGTAATATTTCCATCTATGACAGTCTGATCCCGTAATAAAACGTAATTTTTCTTCTAGTTTATTTTCTGTCAAGTATGCTTTATTGTATATCTCATTTTTCTTATTTCTAAATTCATATGCATCAAAATAATCCATAAAAACTAATTCATTAAATATATCTTTACCCAATGACATTACGTCATTAGCATGTGGTTTATGTTGTGTAGTTAACGTCTTTTTTTGATGCGCTATCATAATAAAATCAATATTTATATCAGAAAGTATTTCAAAATAATCCTTTCTTGTATAAGCTTCTTTTGTCTTTTTATAACTACTTGCCCCTTTTCCCTTCAGCATTATTTCTTCAATTCTTTTAACTTTTTCTTCGTCTTTATCATCAAATATTGTGACAATATGTATGACCTTATTATCTATAAATTCTACCGAAAATTCTATTCCCGGTAAAACTTTACTAATACAATTGTCTTTTTGTTCTTCTTTTTTTAATTCTGAATATATTTCATAATTGAAATTATCATGATCTGTAATCGCACACATCTCGACATTATTATCAATTAATCCCTTAACCAATACAGGCAGATTGCTCAATGTATTTTCTGCAACTTTTTGACCATCTTTCCCTTTTGAAAACTCGGAATGGATGTGTAAATCTATTTTTATTCCCTTAGTCGCTATTTTTTTCATATGTTCTCCAATCTACATTATCCCCAAATTAATAAAATTTTTATTCTTCTCCTAAAACTACAAATATCTTCAATGCCACTTTAGATATTAATTTTACCATTATATACTGTTTCACATTTCACTATTATCGTACCAAAAATATCCTTACTCGAAAATCCTCGTTATATCCTGATACCGATTTACCACCCGATAAATCTCTACTGTTTCTTTAACAACCTTATACAGAACAACATAATCTTGCCACACCACATACTTATAATCCGTCTTAAAACTCACACGCTTAGACAAGTCTGCAGCAATGTAAGGAAACTGCTGTATATTTTCAAACTGGCGGTAAATCTCCTGTATTGTTTCCAATGCTTTATCTGCATTGTCCTCAGCAATATAATCCTTAATAGATTTCAAGTCCTTTGCCACTAACGGATTGATCCGTAACTTCATCATGCTCTATTCTCCCACCATTGTCCTTAATTCATCCAATGACAACCAACCTTTTCCATCCTTGACAGCCGCCTCAGCCTCTTGCAGCTTCTCTAAAAGTTTCTTTTCTGCTTTATCTCGCTCATAATCTTCTATATCCATTACCACAAATCTTCCCCTGCCATTTTTCGTAAGAAAAACAGGTTCTCCCACCTGGCAGTTCTTCAACACTTCATTGTAATTTCTCAAATCAGATACCGGTAATATATTTGGCATAGTTACCATCCTTTCAAAATCAATACTATATTCTATCTTTTATTATAGCCAAAGACGCTGTAAAAATCAACGAAGGTTTTTACAGCGTTTCCCTTATTTGCAGTGCCTGATTAAATCGATAGCCAACTCCCCACACTGTCTGTATGTAAACAGGCTTGCTTGGATTATCCTCTATCTTTTCCCGTATATTGCGAATCCATGTTGCCTCCTAACTGCAATGTAATACCTTTCACACCCTCAGTTTTTTGTACTTACATATCTATCCACTGTATAAACGCTGTTTTATCCGTACTATTGTAGCCAGCATTTCTATAGAAATTCAATGTACTCTCTTCCTCTGAACCAGTAAGTAACATCATTTTATAGCAATTATTTTCCTTGGCAATATGTTTTGCATAATTTAAGCAATCCGTAGCATATCCCTTCTTTCGGTAATCTGCGTGTGTTACTACATTCTCCACAAAAGCATATGGACGAACATTTCTTGTAAGATTCGGAATGACCACACATACACATGATGCAACTATCTTTCCATCTACCTCACAAACAATCAAATGATGATTGTTGTCATTCATTATATTTTCCCACGTACTCCTTAACTGCTCAGATTCTTCTGGTACGCTCTTTTCATGCAAATATAGATATAAATGCAGTATTTCAGTCAAATCTTCTTCTTTTGATTCTCTTACCACCACAATTGGCACATTGTTAGCACCAATATTGGCATGTAGCACAAATCTTTGATTAGGATACCCAAATTCTTCAATCAACTCATCCTCTTCAAAGCCAAATTTCTTATATAAATTTCTAGGTGCAATTCCTTTAACATCGTTCTCTCTAAATGTGGACACAGTTATATCTTTATCTCGGTCAAGTTTATCAAGTGCCTCACTCAAAAGCATCGAAGCAATTCCCTTTTTTCGATAAGCCGGATCAACAGCCAGACAACATATCATATTATGCTTTCTTGAATACAAAAGCACGCCAACAATATCTTCTTCATTCTTCACGCACAAAGCACGCTTGTCATTCATAAATTTCAAAACAATTATTTTGTGTTCTTCTATACTCTGCTCCGTCTCTAATCCCGGAAAATTCCAACCTACTTTTCTAACTAATCGTATCCATGAATTAATATCTGATGGTCTGCACAATTCTACCTTTATATGTTCTATCATCGAATTTCTCCTCATATCTGCTTTGAAACAAAATGTACAATTTCTTTCCCCGGCTCAAGAATATATGGTATCAACTCCAAAGGATATACCTTAGTACCTTTCTTTAAATCCTCTAGCGGAACCCAGCAGAAATCCAAATCAATTCTCTCATTATTCAGCTCATCATATCCATGAAACACTCCATCTAATGGTATATTATCATCGACCAGATGCACATTATAATATAAGCATATCTGATGACACGGTCTCTTACCCCATGGAAAATATATTTCTCCAATAGCCAGTAAATTATCTACCTCAATCTTAGCATGAATCTCTTCTTCAAATTCTCTTTTTAGCGTTTCCATACTTGTTTCCATCGCTGCTACATGTCCGCCAATAATTGCATAATCATCATTTTTCGGACGCTGTAATAAAATTTTCCCCTTGTGTGTCAATATGCCACCAACCCTATACGAAAATACGAAATCATCATTCTTAAATAAAATATCCACTTAACCGCCTCCCATCATTAAATTAAAATACATATCTCATTATGCATTGCATTATTCCGCCCACAAATAGAGCCAAACTAGAGCCATTTTATAAAACAAATGCCGAAAATCCGCATAAATACAGGCTTTCGGCATTTTAGTCCGTTATTCAAACTCGATTTTGGCAACTATATGTCGTGTCTAGTCAAGTGTTATATTGCTATATTTTGTATAATTATTTTTGATATTCTATGTATTCTTCATCGTTTTGGAACTTTTTGCAAGCATTTTGCAACTTATCTGTCACATTTAATATGTATTAACATTCTGTCCCCCAACACATCATATCATTTATTTCAACTCCTGAAAAAATAGAATGTAAATCATTAGAAACCTCATTCAAAATTTTTTTCGTTTTATCATCAATATGTTTTTTTACCGTTTCTTGCTTCATATCACTTATATAAAACATATAAACATATCCATAATCAACTAGCCTTGAATCTTTAGCTAAATGACGTGCATATTTATCTAATTGCCTTATTCCATCCCCCACCCTTGAAGTAACACTGTAATGAGTAGACCCTTCATAATACTTTTCAGGAAGTGAAAACTTAACTTCAATAATTGCTCTTTCATTTCCATCATTAACATAAATATCTACCGACTCTTCATCATTAACATAATCTGTACAGAATTCAACTGAAACATCTCCTTGCATTTTCTTTTTTAAATATCGAAGTAACATGTTTCTAAGTTCTTGTTCTTTTATTTCTTTCTTTACCTTTTGCTTTTCATTAAAGCACATATCATAATATATTTTTGTATAATTGCATGTAACCTTAAAATGAGCAAATACTTCACGTATACTAGAAACGGGACTTAATATTTCTAATTGCTTTTGCATAGATTTAGTTTTTTCTAAACAACTTGCAACGCTTTCATCCATTTTACCATCTAAATACAAATATTGCATACCAGAATCTACAACAAAGCAATACCCTTTATAATCTTTAAATTTAGATTCTACCAAATTAACAATTGCAGTCTCACAATACTGTCTACTACCCAAATTTTCTATATCACATTTACCATTACTGTTAAGCTTAATACAATAAAAATTTGATTTTTTCACTTTGTCTATAACATCTTTGATTTCTAAAAAAAACTCGCTAAAATACTGCAACTCATCCATGCATATTATTACTGCTTTTCCCATATTTGCTAACTGCGATAATATTTTACTTTCACTAATAAACGAATGACTATCATTTGCTCTTGCTAAAAATGAGGTTTTATCCATTGCATTTCTCCTGTATATATTCTTCAAAAACATAGTCTAGCCAGCTAGTAAAAACATCATACTTATCTAATTTTATATCATGTTTTTCATTTGCCACTTTTTCAAAATCTTCAAGTAACTTCTTTAATCTATTATTCGATAATTCAATCTCCTTTTTACCTCTTTTAATTGAATTTTCTACATTTGGATCACTAAAAAATGCTGCTAAAATTACATCTTCATTATAGGAAGAAACTATACCGACAAAATACATAACCCTATTAAGATCGTTTTGAACCTTTTCGCTTTTTTTCATACTACTGATATAATCAATCAAATCTTTTTCTACCCTTATTTGGGCACCTTCAATTGTTATATAGCTACGTCTGTTTATTTCATTTAAAGCCTCCGTTAACTCTACAACATTTCCAAGCCCCATATCCTTATCAATTACTATTTCATCACTTAAGTCTTCATAGTTTCCCAAATAGTCATTAGCAACATCAAATATATACACATATCTAAACAAGGTATTTTTCGAAAACTTTTTATCTTTCAAAGAATATAAAAACAAGCAAATATAATACTCTAACTTATTTATCATGATTCATCCTCCAAAAAATTATATATTTCTAACTTTCTTAATTCGTCCAATTGTGCACCTGCTAAATTTGAAATTTTAAGTAAATTTACTAATTTATAATCATTCCTATATTGATTAACCAATGAACTAATTAACTGACTATTTCTAGCATTTGCCGACATAAATAAAGCATTACCAGAATCTATAAAATAACTAAAAGTCTTAACTGCATTAGACTCGAAAATATAATCCAGTGTACTATCTGGTGTCTCACTGATAAAATATGCATCTTTATGAAAGAACTCTAATGTAGCAAGTCTATATGCCATATCAACAAATATTCGTTGTGACTCTGACAAAGATAATTCTGATTCTCTTTCCGTTCCATTTAAGTAAAATTTAAAAAATGTTTCATCCCCTTTTCCCACTAATTCGAATTCAATTTGTTTATCATTCCCTAAAAAAGAATATGCATACTTTTTGAAAGAACTTCTATAATCCAAGAACATTCCGTAAACACATTCGTCTATTTCAGATGCAAGTTTTTTTTCTCTTTCTTTGGTTTGTTCTAATTGTCTCAAATACTCTTGTTTTTGTAATTCTAATTTTCTATACTTTGCAACATTATCATCATTGCATATGTCAAGTTCTCTTTTTATCTTTTGTTGTAACTCTATTAGCTTTTGCAAATCGCCATCTTCTTCTCTTAATTCCTTTTGCAAATCAACAGATTCACCTTTCAACAAATCATAATTATTCTGTAAACGTTTCTTTTCATTATCTAAATTTTTCTGTTCTATTTCCAAAGCATTAAGATTAACGTCTTCCTTAATATTTATTTTTTTTTCACAATAGAAACATTGATCTACAGAAACAGTTTTTTCCAAATGTCTTTCTCCACAAAATGGACATTTCCCATTAATTATACTCGGAACATATCTATTATACATTTTCTGATATTCATCTGGAAATATATTTTCATACCATTCTTTTTCAACATCTAGTAATTTCTTGCATATTCTTTCGTTTTGAATTCGATTTTGTTTCTTTTCTCGTTCATTTGAATTAATAAAATTTTGAATATTTGATATTCGTTCTTTGGCATTTTCTATTTTATTATTAATTTCTTGCAAATCTGATAATGTATATGTTGTATTTTCCCCAGTTTTTTTTAATAAATCTTCTCCAAGAAAATCTTTTATCATTGACATCTTATAACTCATTAATCTTGCCTGACTATCATATTTCTTTATCAATTTCAGAACATCATCATACTCAAAATACTTTTCTTTGGACATAAGTTTACTCAATATTGATTTGCATAAATCTTGTTTCCAAAACACCAAATCTCTAGATTCCGTAAAAAACATCATTTCAGTTATCATTAGAATAAATGAATTTATATCTGGGAAATTTGATGATTTAACAATATTTTTGTGATACTTGTCTATCAAATATTTTTCTAAGTTGTCATCATTTTGCCCAAAATATTTTTTTTCATAAGTATCATAATTAATATTTTCTCCGTTTAATTCTTGTCCATTTATACAAATTTTCTTTAATCTATGCTCATATAAACTATGCGTAACATTATATATATCTTGTCCTAATGTATAAATCACCTGAACCTCTGCTTCTTTGAATTGATTAGACATTCTATTTCTAAAATAATTTTTTTCTTGCATAGGGCGTTTTAATTTTTGTTGATCTTTCCAATTTCGCGACTCCATCCCTCCAATATATGGTCCTATTATAGAGTATTGCATAATGTTCAAAAAAGTCGTCTTACCAAGTCCATTTGTTCCAAATATCAGATTTAACTTATCCGAAAACAGTACATCAACTGGACATTTATACATATCATAATTAAATATATGCAATTCTTTTATTTTGGGTAAATAATAATTAACCATAATTCATCTCCTATTTTTCTAAAACAATTACCCCTTCTAAAAGTTTATCAATCTTTTCTTTCTGCTGAGGACTTGTTTTTAGTTTTCTTGCATCACGTATCTCTATCACTTTAAATCCTTCTTGTTCTGCAATTGAGGCACATATTTCCAAGGTATCTATAAGAACATTAAAATACGCAGAATTAGAAACATTAAAATACACTCGTCCATTCTGTTTCATTTTTTTATATAATACGCAAAATATTTTTTTCATATCAACAAAATACAAACGTACCATATCAATAATTGAATCATTCCATTGTTCAATATTTTCCGAAGCACTCTCCAATTTTCTAAGAGTTTCTGTCAACAGTACATTGTTTATTTGAGTATCATCCTCCCACTTTATCTGCACATGAGACCTTAATGTCTTTTCTCTTAATTTACGTATTTCAGCAGCAGAATCTGTAAATCCTAAAGTTTTTAATTCAAGCATATAGGTATCTGTGTAATCACGCGAATTTAAATAAGGAGGTGACGTTATTACCAGATCTATTGTATTATCCTGCACTTCATTTTCTATTCCAACCCTAGAATCCATATTATACAGATGCTGTTTATTATTCCGAGTAGTTTTTCTATTCATTGAATCCCTAATATCACTTATAATTTGTTCTTCTATTTTTTCATCAAATCTTCTAAATACATCATCCTGTGATATACTTCGTTCTTTCCAATTCTTTTTATAAGAAAGACATTTCCCATTTCTATATAAATTGCTAACTTCTAATAGTATAGAAGCTAATGCCACCGTAAATAAGTCTTTATATATATCCTCATCAATATTAGATATAGAGTTTTTTAATTTTTGTATAGCTATACCTACTTCGGTATTATAATTCCACTTTTTTTTATTCTCGTCTTCATAAAGTGTTGAAAATGCTGTTTGTAACACAACTTGCATATTATCCCTACTATTTTTTATATAGTCATGCCAAAATATTATTCTATTTACATCATAATTATTTTCCAACTTTACACGAGCAATTAAATACATCAAAGGATTTACTTCAAATGCATAACATGGTATATTATTATTTTGCAATTCAAGCGCAGTTGTCCCACTCCCTGAAAAAGGTTCCAAACAGACTAATTCTTTTTTTTTCATTTCTTTTAAAATAGACTCAATAAACTCCCTTGAATATCCCTCCACAAATGGATACCATCTATGGATTGGCTCCTTTTTATTTTTATTAAATTGCATTATTCTACCATATGTTTTGTAATAATCTACATGTTTATACATAACCATACATCCTTTTCTGTATAATAAACCAAAATAATTATATCAATTTCCGCTTGAAAAAGCCACTACTTTTTGATATAATGCACAATTATATTTTGATATAATACACAAACCATATTTTATACAATTCACTATTCTGCACATTCTCTAAACATACACCACCTCCCTCACCACAACCTCCTCCGCACAAGCAATAATATTATTCATCTTCCCCACCCACATCATCTGATTCTCCGCTTTTAACTGCTCTGTCACACCTTGTTTTTCCTTCATCTTTTCCACGAGCCTGTCCCGCATCTCATAACATGCCTCGTCAATCTCATGCAGATATTCATTTAGTCTTCCATCAAGTAACAGCTCCATATAATATCCATGTTTGAACTCTTTCAGATACTCACATCTCATATGTCCAAACTTTCCGATATTATAATTTGTTCCCTCCGGTAACTGTAAATCCGGATAATAAATATCATCATCACCTAATACATAAGTAATACCATTCTCTACAATAACTTTTTCCAATTTTCCCATAACATTTATCCACCTTTCTACGATTTTTCTCAAACCTCAACATCAATAATAGCCTCTGGCTCTTTTACAACCTTTCACATACACTCTGATTCCGACATATACTGCCTGAACTAATAACAATAAAGCAACAAGATTCAACTTTACTAAAGCCTTTATCCAATCTCCAAAATACACAGCCACAGCTAAACCTATCACTGCCATTCCAACACTAATCACATCCCAGCAATTCTCTCTATATGCCTTCGTAACTTTCTTTTCTACAATTACTATAAGTACACCTATAACTCCCGCAACTCCAGCAATTACTATAATAAACAATAACCAATGCACTATAATCGCTATCATCTCATTCGGTATCCTATCTCCCACCTGTGCCAACGCCTTTGCAACACCGACAATCCATTTGCAGGACTGACGAATACCATTCCATAGTACCTCGAAAAATGCTGTAAAATCGCCTAAAAATATCCCAGATCTTATTGCAGCAAATACTGTCGTCACGATTGCATACCACAATAAAACTATAAGCATTGCATCAAATCCAACAGTCTTTGACCTATACTTCTTTTCCAGTCCATTTCTTTGATGCTCATACCGCTCTTTCGCCTGCTGATATGCCTTGCGGTCACAGTTTCGGCACCTTTCGTAGAGTACCGGCTATTCAACCGGTATCTCCACTTTCTTTTGATGTGTTAATGCATATTGCTTTTCCTGCTCAGCTTGTCGTAGTTTATCTTGACATTCCTCTATTATGCTGTCGGCTCTTTTCTTTTTCTCTTTCTCGTTCTGCAACAATTCTTTTGTTTGCTTCAATTCGTTCTTTAACACTTGTACGTTCTCGGCTTTGTTCTCGCTGTTCAGCTTCTCGCATAAGTTCAGCGATTCGTTCAGTTGTCCTTGCAGTGTTCGTATTTCGCTGTCCTTCTGCCGGATAATGGAATCTTTCTGTGTCAGTTCCTTTTCCATGCTCTCCAACATTTCCAGCATTTCCTCCATCCGCTCGTCTTGCTTTGAGCTTCTTAAATCGTTCATCTACATCCCTCGCTTTCTCTAGTCGGTCCTGCAGTTCAGCAATTCCTCATTCTGTCTCTGCAATAACCGGTTCTCGTCGTTCAACTTCTCCGCTAATTCTTTCCATTGCTGATTTTCGTCTTTCAGCATCCGATTTTCCTCTTTCAATGTCTGAACTTCTCCATCCTTCTTCTCCAATAGTTCCAACAGTTCCTCTATACTTGGCAAGATTTGAAGCTGCTCTTGCAACTCGTTGTTTAATTCCTGCAATCTTTGATTCTGCTCCTGAAACAAATTGAGTTGTCCGTCCCGCTGCTCCATCTTCTGGTACATCTCTGCCATAAGTTCCTGTTGGTCCTCGATCTGGTTTATCATATTCTCCATCAGGGGAATAACTTCTCTGCTTTCTTCTAATGTCATTCAATCGCTCCTTCCATTGCTTTAATAAAATTCCAACCTGTCCAAACACTTCCTGCAACTTTTTCAATATTTTATTCTGCTTCTTTATAATCCGATTTTCCTCTACTTTCCAAGAAGCAGATACAGCCTGTCCCGACTGATATTTTTCTTCAATCTTTCTTGCATCTGCTCCCTCATGAATCGTCGGTATTTCAATCTTTCCTTGCCGCTCATAAGATCGATGGTCAATCTGCTGTCCCTTCTTTAAATGCAGATTGCATTCCTTTGCCCACTCACTTCGCCACAACTCACAGTTTTTCGGATTATTCCATCCTGTTGCATCGGTAACTCCACGTTTCCATTGTTTACGGTTACGAGAATCTAATTTCTTATTTCCATCTGCATCCAATACCGGAATGCGGATACCATGTCTCTCAGGAGTCTTTTGGATAGGCTACAATTAACTGGACAGATTTTTTAAGGTCATATAATCTATAATA
>OOCU01000156.1_pt1 | contig 77769 bp, 56 predicted proteins | sample 1671781 | NCBI WGS metagenome assembly OOCU01 (sample SAMN06348192, study PRJEB24527) | human gut metagenome | reverse complement strand
TATCGAATATCACTCCCCGATCTTCGATCGTTTCCGGTTGGAGGATCGGGTTTTGGAAGGTGATATCGCAGATATGGCGTTCGCCTTCCAGCAGTTGATTTAAGAAATCGATTAATAACTCTTTGTGTACCTCCTGACCGAAAATCCGGTGAAAACCGAAGTCGGTGAAGGGATTGATAAACTTTCCCATAGCATATATATTTTGGTCGCCGCCCAATAACAGGCGGTGTGACAAAGATATAGAATATTTCCTTCGGACAAAAAAGAAAGGAGATTATTTGTTTCGGTTATAGAAAAAACTGAGTCGTTTATGAGGCTTCGCCTCATGCCGCAGGCTCTCTTTTGCCGTCGGTTTTTAACCGACGGATAGATTAAATGCCCCGGCTTTGCCGGATTCCTTTGTGGGTTTTAACCCCTTTGACATATAATGGTAGTCCCTGCTTTAAAGGGGCTTAAGCCCACAAAAGAAGAGGCTTTGCCTCCTGTCTTTTATATCCGTCGGTTAAAAACCGACGGCAAAAGAGAGCCTGCGGCACAAGGCGTTGCCTTGTAATGAAAGATAGATCACATCTGACAAATTGTGAGCTAATTGCCATCTCCTTTGGCATACTGGCAAATTAGAAGTTAGCGCCGGGCTTTCCTGTATTCTTGCCTTTCAACCGTTTTATATCTTCATCCAATTCTTTAATACTGTTTAAGCGTTCCAATGAGCGTTGTATCTGTTTATAGGTATCGTATTCTTGTCCTGCCTTTTGAACGGCTAGTTGATGAGAAATACAACCGGCATCCTCCAAAATACTCTTTTCATTGAGAGTCAAAACGAGCTTCAGTTTTTCTATCCAGTCCCGCATATACATCGGCTTATGAGCCATTGCCTGTGCTTCGGCATAAGCCAGAAACTGTTCGACAATCAGCTTCAACATATTTATCTCGTCTTCACTCAGATAGTTTTTACCAATGGAAATATCCGCTTTATGCACTTTATCAGGCTGAGAAGTATTGGTCAAGCCCATCATTGGCAAGTGTTACCTCTGCGGACGGGTCATAATCGATACTTGTCGCATAAATATCTTTGATCTGCTGATAAAAGACCCGTTCGGAAAGCCGGATCTCCCGGATACGATCCAGCAATTCCTTGAAATAATTCATGGAAGAGCCAGTCTTGAAACGTTCGTCATTTAGAGCAAAGCCCTTAATGATGTAATCGCGAAGTCGCTGGGTGGCCCAAATACGGAACTGAGTGCCTTGTTGAGACTTGACACGGTAGCCGACGGAGATAATGACATCGAGGTTGTAGAAGTTGGTTGGCTTTGTAGAAAAATCGGAAATTCCGATTTTTCTCATACTACTATCTTCTAATAGTTCTCCTTCCTGATATATATTTAGAATATGCTCATTAATGGTAGAACGAGATTTCCCAAATAACGTACTCATTTGGTCTATTGTCAACCACACGGTTTCTCCTTCAAACAAAACATCCACCTTGATCGTTCCGTCCTGAGATTGATATATTAATACCTCGTTGTTTTTATTCTCCTCCATATACCTGCAATGATTATTGAATATTACTGCTTGCTACGCCAAATATACAGATTTATTTATGTATAATGAAAGAAAAGACTTACAACGTTTTCCTATTTATATCATACCCAAACAACGCAAAATCCCCCAAACACGGATCATCGGGAAAGACCTCTTTCAAAGCTTCGGTTATCTCGATGGCTGTTTTTAAGGTGGCATTCTTTTGAGCGGTCAGTCCCAGCTCCAAGGATATCTGATGGACATGTGTATCTAAAGGAATGATCAGTTCATGGGGGCGTATCGATGTTCCCCAGATTCCGAAATCGACAATGCCGTCTTTCCGGACCATCCAGCGAAGGAACATAGCCAGACGTTTACAGGCGGATGTACCGGTCAATACCGGAATACCTTCGATACCCGAAAAGACATCCTGTATTTTCGTAATCGGATTGGGGTATGGACTGGCAGCCAATGCGTCTTCCAAAGATTCATACTTTTCATAAATACATTTCAACCGCTCGCACAATTGCCGGAGATGGGAGTAGGTGTAGAAACGGTAAAAAGTATCCCTTTTGCCCGGTTCCACCGCATTTCCCGGCAAGTATTTATAACCTTCCTCCATAATCCAGCGGTACGGACTGACACCCATCGCCGCATGCAGTTCGTTTGCCTTCCGCAAGATCAGTTCCCGTCGTCCGTAAGAGATCCAGGAGGTGAGAAAGGCGGAGACTTCTATGTCTCTCTTTTCGGTGTACCGGTGCGGAAACTGTACCGGATCGTCCGGAATAAAGGTATTTACGTTATATTCTTTTGCCCAACGACGGAGCTTTTCTTTTATCTGTTCATCCATCTGTTATTTCTTCTTCAGGAAATACTGACGCTGATCCTCCGGGTAATGCTCGATGGCATAGCGGAGCGCTGTGCGGGGGAGACGGGTGGCATACTCTTCCAGGAAAACGGTCAGCGTCTCCCGATCTTTCTTGCCGACCTCACGAAGCATCCAGCCCACAGCCTTATGCATCAGGTCATGTTTATGCGACATCAGTTTTTCCGCCAATGCCAGCGTATCGGTATATTCACGGTTACGAATAAAGGTCACTGTCGAAACCATCGCGATGCGTTGTTCCCACAGGCAATCGCTTTCCGCCAGTTCATACAACCGGGACCGGTCTTTATCCAGCAAATAAAGACCCACCAGATGCGGACAAGTTACATCCACCAGATCCCAGTTATTGATCCGGCGGGCATTGCCGAGATAAAAATCGTACAGTTTCTTCCGGTCGGCTTCCGAAGCCTTTTTGAATTGCTCGACCGCGATCAAAAGGGCACAAAGGCGTGCTTCGTGATATTCGCTATCCATCAGTTTCTGCAATTCCGCCAAAGGTGTTTGCTTGTTCGCCTTTGCGATGCTGCGGGTGAGGGGAACGACCAGTCCGAGGAATACATCGCCCTCGGCATACTGTCCCGGCCCCGTTTTAAAGAAACGTTGCAGGAAAACAGCCTTCTCCGGATTCGCCATCGAGAGAAGTTCGCTCAATACAAACTCCGCCGTCATGGACGCATGACACGTGATACGGGACGGTCGCCTTCCAAAAATCCGATGACGTTATTACAAACCGTACGGGCCATGACGATACGTACATCCAGTGTCTGCGTTCCGATATGCGGGGTCAATACGACGTTATCCATTTCTAGCAGTTCCGGCAGCGGATAATCGCCGAATTCAAATACATCCAGGCCGGCACCATGAATCGTTCCGTCCTGCAAAGCCTTCACCAGCGCCTGTTCGTCTACTAACGGGCCGCGGGCGGTGTTAATCAGGATAGCGGACGGCTTCATCTGCTTCAACTCTTCTTCACCGATGATATGATAGGTGTCAGGGGTATAAGGAGCATTCAAAGAGACGAAATCGGATTGTGCCAAGAGTTCCTCCATAGAGGCGTAAGTCACGTTCAGTTTCGTTTCTTCATCCACATATAACTGGCGACGGTTATGGTAAATCACTTCCATGCCACAGGCGTTCGCACGTTTGGCAAGCGCCTTTCCAATACGTCCCATACCTATGATACCCAATGTTTGTCCGGTAATATTCACACCCAGATTTTCGAGTACGCCTATTTTCATTTCCTTGCCTAAAGTGCGCAACTTACGGTCGCATTCGGTAATGCGGCGGGCAGTGTCGATCATCAGACCGAGTGCTAGGTTGGCGGTAGGGGCGGTCACCGGGTCAGGGGTATTGGCTACCGTAATACCTTTTTCCAGGCAGTAAGCCACATCGATATTATTGTAACCCACTGCATAATTGGCCACCATTTTCAGATTGGGTGCATGGTCTATCAATTCCTTGCTTACCAGAAAGTCGAACATGGAGCATAATACATCATACCCCGGAATCATTTCGAACACTTCCTCATAGGTAAAATCTCTTCCGTCGGGAAAAGTCACATCATACTTGCTTTCCAGCTCCGTGAAGCCTTCACGGAACATGTCGTAGGTTACTAATATCTTTGTCATAAGTCATTACGATTATTATTCGGGCAAAAATACAAATCTATCGTTAATAAATTCCTATTTTTGTGAGCATAATATTAAAACAGTATGGTTCTAAACTACATTTGGATTGCTTTCTTTCTTATCGCATTCGTTGTCGCACTGGGTAAACTGATCTTTGCAGGCGATACAGTGGTATTTACCGATATCATTAATGCCACATTCGATTCAGCCAAAAGTGGATTTGAAATATCATTAGGCTTAACAGGTATCTTGTCGCTTTGGTTAGGTATTATGAAGATCGGTGAAAAGGGAGGGGTGATTCAGTCGTTTGCCCGGTTGGCTGCTCCGGTGTTCAGCAAACTCTTTCCCGATATCCCCAAAGGTCATCCGGCAACAGGTTCTATCTTTATGAACTTCTCCGCCAACCTGCTGGGACTGGATAATGCAGCGACTCCGATGGGATTAAAAGCGATGCAACAGTTACAGGAATTCAATACGGACAAGGAATCAGCCAGCAACCCGATGATCATGTTCTTATGTATCAATGCCTCCGGACTGACACTGATCCCTATCACGATCATGATGTACAGGGCACAGCTGGGAGCCGCCAATCCATCAGATGTATTTCTGCCGATCATGCTGGCGACATTTACTTCTACATTGATAGCTATCCTGGCTGTTTGTATTAAACAGCGTATCAATATCCTTCAGAAAAACCTGCTGTTATTCTTCGGAGGGATGGCTGCCTTTATCGGAGGGCTCGTTTGGTTATTCAACTCGCTGGAACAGGAACAGGTATCGCTTTATTCGACAGTCTTCGCCAATACGTTGTTGTTTACCATTATCTGCGGATTCATCGTAAGCGGCGTACGCAAAAAGATCAATGTCTACGACACTTTTATCGAAGGGGCCAAAGAGGGCTTCAAGACAGCCATAACAATCATTCCATACCTGATAGCGGTACTGGTAGCCATCGGCGTATTCCGTGCATCGGGTGCAATGGATTTTGTGATAGGAGGTATCCGGACAGGAGTAGAGGCGGTAGGGCTGAATGCCGATTTTGTCGGCGGGTTGCCAACCATACTGATGAAGCCGTTGAGTGGTAGCGGTGCCCGTGGCATGATGCTGGATGCGATGCGAACATATGGAGCAGATTCGTTTGTCGGACGCCTTTCGTCGATCGTACAGGGTTCTGCCGATACTACTTTTTATGTGGTGGCCCTTTATTATGGCAGTGTAGGAATCCGTAACACACGGTACACGGTACAGTGTTCTTTACTGGCTGACCTGGCGGGGGCTATTGCAGCAATAGCGCTCACTTATTTATTCTTTGCACAGTAAACTTCCATAGTATCAAAATGTCACTACTATACCGGGTAAATCGGATTACTAGTGCAGGTAATTGGAATTAGTATACCGGGTAATATTTTTTAACAAATCATTCTGATAAAGAAACAAGATTAATAATAGCATTATGGCAATATCATTTTACGCGGAAGACATCGAACTTCCGGCTATCAAAAAGAGAGCAGTCAGCAACTGGATCAAAGCGGTGACAGAAACATACGGGAAAAAGACAGGGGATATCAGCTATATCTTTTGTTCCGACGAAAAAATCCTGGAGGTAAACCGCCAGTATCTGCAACACGATTATTACACCGATATCATCACATTCGATTACACCAGCGGCAACAAAATATCAGGTGATCTTTTCATCAGCCTGGATACAGTGAAAACAAATTCAGAAAAGTTCGAAACACCTTACAACGAAGAATTGCACCGCACGATCATCCACGGAATTCTTCATCTATGCGGCATCAACGACAAAGGCCCGGGGGAAAGGGAGATCATGGAAGAAAACGAAAATAAGGCTTTGGCTATTTTGCCGGAGGAATGCCGGGAGGGGTGATCCCGGCATTATTATTTATCTATTTATATCAAAAGTTCTTCATATTCTTTTCAATTTCCTCAATAGTAGGAAGACTGCTTCTAAATGTCTCTGGTAAAATATTATTCAGATCATAAGCAGATATACCTAAAGGTTTTTGTATATCAGCCAAAGTATATTCAGCAATTACATCTTCTTTGTCTTTACATATCAATAAACCAATAGTCGGATTATCATCCTTATCCCGCATCTGCCTATCAATAGCTGTTACATAAAAATTTAATTTACCTGCAAATTCAGGTTCAAACTTCACTGTTTTTAATTCGACTACAACAAAGCACTTCATCCTGAAATGATAAAATAACATATCAATATAATAAGATGATTCACCGACCTGAATAGGAACTTGACGTCCTACAAAAGCAAAACCGGTTCCAAGCTCCAATAAAAATCGAGTAAGATTGTCTGTTAAAGCCTTCTCCAATTCTTTTTCTTTATATCCTTCCGTTAATGTAAGAAAATCAAAATTGTAAGGATCTTTCAACATCTCTTGTGCAAGTTCACTTTGTAAAGAAGGTAAAGTTGAGGAGAAGTTTGAAATAGTTTTCCCTTGTGATCTATATAAATCAACCCCTATATAATGGATTAAGATAGCACGACTCCAACCCTCCTGTAAGGTCTTTTTTATATAAAACAATGCTTCTTCGATAGATTTGCATTTAGTTATTATTTCAGTATGATGTCTCCATGGAATTTCTGCTACAAACTGTGGCATCTTTGATGAAGATTCTGCACCAACTTGGTGCAGTTTTATATTTTCACCAGAGTAAAACAAAAACCACTTCTTCATATACCACAAATTACGAGAGGAAAAACCTTTGATATCTGGGAAGGCCAATCGTAAATCAAGACTTAGTTGTTCTATAATTCCATCTCCCCAATCAGATTCGGTCTGTTTCTCCACAATATCAGAACCTATACTCCAATATAGTTCTAATAATTCAGTGTTAACCTTTACAGCAGCCTTTATCTGACTTTGTTTGATACGTTTTTTGAGATTAGCCAACCATTGCTGATACTCATTGTCCGCTTTAATTAAATTGTTCATAGTCTCGGATTTGTTATTAATAATTATGTATGCAAACATAGTATTTTTTTATTCTTTATCATCCTATTCAGTTCATTATTTATATTTATGCTCAAATGTTACATTATTACTCACTCGCAACTGCCATTTACTCATTTTCCGGCCACGCAAGAGTCTTTCTCTCTACATTTGGTCTGTAATCTAATTTTTCATCTTAAATTTACAGATATGAAAGTAAGGCTCTTATTTTTATTCGTATGTCTGGCATGGAACGGATGGGCGGAATCATTCACTCCTTACAGTCGCGATTCTCTTAAAAAAGGGGATTGGTTCACTTTTGAGTGTGTTCATTATTATCCTTATGTAGCACCGGGAATTCAGGAAGAGATTCCCTGGAGAGCAGAGAATATCCGGAGAGTCATTATCCGGGCAACGGTGATAGACAGAACGGATAAGTCTATTTCTATCGATTATACGCTGGATAACCTGTATGATTGTCACAATGATAAAGAGAAACAGGGATTTTATTATTTCGACAATCGTTACCTGCAGGATTTCGGTTTTAAAGACAGTACCTCTGACAAACAGATTCTACATGTCACATACGATCGGAAGAGTGGAAAAGCACTCACTTTCGACAGAACGAACTCACTCTACTCCTATTCGAAAACGTATATTCCTTTCGGAGTAAGACAAGAGGGATTATCAGCCAATACGGATGTATCTGTTCAGGATTCTTTAAATCTGGACAAGCTTGTCACCTCGACAGCCAACGATCTTCTGACCGGATGGAGTGAGGGCCTTCCTAACTTTCCGACACCGAATACACGAATTATCGAAGCCTCCTTCCCTCTTCCTCCAAATACGGAATTTACCTGCTGTAATATCGATATCGACACATCCGGAGACTCGATTATTCATAAAAAAATATTTATCCCCTACCCGACAGAATACAAAGTCGGAGAACAAACCATTCTACTACTAACTCCCGGAGATTCCATTGTTCAGGACAAAAAACTATATACAGACACACATCTCATCCGTTACGAAGGACGAGGAAACGAGCAAAACGACTTCCAATACAGCTATCGAAGGTTCGCCAACCTCTATGAGTCTGACATATTTGTTTTCGATCTCAAACAACCCGAACAGATGGAAAAAGCCTTCCAGTCCCGTAATGCTCTTTTTCAAACGGTCTTGGAGAAAGATTTTGGAAAGATGGACCCCTATTGGCGAAAGGTATTCGAACGTACGGAACAGTATCTCAAAGGAGAAGCTATCCTCACCTACTATATGCATGCCACCGACAAAGAAGCGTGGCATAAAAGCGGTTTACTTAACTGGCAAGCTCCCCACTTTGCATCGGTCAATCCACTTATCGATTATGCATACAGCTTGAAAAAAGTGAATGCAGCAAATTATTATTATTTTTTGTATATGTATTCAATCTACAAAAAGCAAGAACTCAAATCAGATAACCTACGCTTGAACAAGCAGAAAGAATTAACCCCACAGGAAGACTATCTATTAACTAAACAAATCCTTTCCGGTTATCCAAAATATCAAGTAAACAAAGTTAATCTAAAGGCTTTAATGGGTGAAAAAATGCTATCCGAATTAGATGCGGATTATAACGATTTTATCAGCTCCTGCCCGGATACCAGTCTGACAAACGATCTAAAAAAGACATACAACAAGTTGTTACCTTTTGAAGCCGGAAAGAATATTAAAGAAACCGGTCTGATTATAGCTGACAGCCTGCACCTGGCGAAAGGAAACGACCGGAAATACATCCTGTTGCAACTATTGACATGGGATGGTCTTCCCGCCAATATTCTCCAAAACGCACTCGACTTGAAACAGCGTATTGAAGCGGAAGGACTAACTTCCACCATACAACTCGAACTATACTCAAATTTCTCCTCTCATAATGCGGAGAAGGTAAAGCCATACAAAGCTATACCCAGCAAACAAGCACAAGATTTAAAGTCTAAGGGTATCTACCCACTCACCATTCTGATGCGCGAAGACGGAACTATTCTCTATCGGAGACTCTGGGATTTTGACATAGACACAATCATTGATTTAGTAAAAAAAGACCTGAGCAGAGAAGACAAATCCTTCAACGATTTCATAAAAGGATTCAAAGAAGGTGTCATAGGTGCGCTTTTACTCGCTGCGATCATCGGTCTTATTTACTATTTCCGAACCAAAAACAAACAAAAGCAGGAGCTTAACCGCCGCCGTATCCGTGAGCTCGAACTCCGTGCGATCCGTTCCCAGATGAATCCGCATTTCATCTTTAACGCACTCAGCTCGATCCAGAATCTGATCAATCGCTCCGCCAATCAGGAGGCGAATAAATATCTGATCGACTTCTCCCGCTTACTGCGGAAGGTACTGGCCACATCCGAAAAGAAGCTTGTTCCCCTCTCCGACGAGATCGAACAGCTACAGTTATATTTGAAACTCGAACAACTTCGTTTCCCCTTCTCCTATTCCCTGACAGTAGACGAAAACATCCAGCCGGATACGATCGAGATACCGGGAATGCTGATACAACCTTTCGTTGAAAATGCAGTTAAACACGGAATCGCCCCGCGTGGTACCGGAGAGATTACAATTCGATTATCTTTGCAAAACCAGTTGTTGATAATCGACATCACCGACGATGGCCCCGGACTGAAAACAGAAGAGAACGGAGGTTTCGGTATCCGTGCCGTCACCAACGAGTTCGAAATATTAAAGACTTTGTACAATACGGAAATCGGTGTTACAATCGAAAACAGGCAGGAAAAAGAAGTCGTCTCCGGTTGCCATGTCCGGTTATCCATTCCTTTATAACACAAAATATGAACACGAAAATAACCGCAACAATTGTAGATGACGAGCAGGGAAACCGGGAGAACCTGCTCCGTATGATCGGGACCTATTGCCCGCAGATCAGCATATCGGCCATCTGTAGTTCCGTTACGGAAGCTCGTACCGTCCTACCCGAAGCAACACCGGATATCCTCTTTTTGGATATCCGGCTGGGTGACGATACCGGTTTTTCCCTTCTGGAAAGTCTTCCGGATATTCCTTTCGAGGTGATCTTTGTAACCGCCTACGACAGCTATGCGATCCAGGCAATCCGTTTCAGTGCACTCGACTATCTATTGAAACCGATCGACCCGGAAGAACTGACACATGCCGTAGACAAAGCCATCCAGGTAGTCTTGCGGAAACAGGAAAACAAACGGATGCAGAACCTCCTGCAGAACACGCGGGCGATAGACAAACAAAAGAAAATAGCACTATCTGTCGCCGATAAAATAGAGTTTGTAGAGATCGGCTCCATCATCCGTTGCAAGTCGGAAAGCAACTATACGACTTTCTATCTAAAGACAGGTGAGAAACTGGTTGTCTCCAAAACATTAAAAGAATTCGACGAGCTATTAACCCCTTATCATTTCCTGCGCGTACACCAATCGCATCTGATCAACCTGGATGAGATCAAAAGTTTCATCAAAAGCGACGGAGGATATATCCGCATGAAAGACGGATCGTCCATCCCTATCTCCCGGCAACGGCGAAACTACGTGATGGATGTTTTAAAGGAATTATAACCGAAACCTTTAACGAAACAAAGCATAAGCAAAATATCCTTTGGGATGATGACTAAAAGGCGGAGTATGACTATCTTTGCAGAAGAAACAAAGATAATTACGACAATGACTTTCAATTACGATGTGATCGTGGTAGGTGCCGGTCATGCAGGCTGTGAAGCCGCAGCAGCTGCCGCCAACCTGGGTTCGAAAACGCTTCTTATCACAATGGACATGAACAAGATTGCACAGATGAGTTGCAATCCGGCCGTAGGCGGTATCGCCAAAGGACAGATCGTTCGTGAGATTGATGCACTGGGAGGGTATATGGGTATTGTTACAGACCGTACCGCCATTCAGTTCCGTATGTTGAACCGGAGTAAAGGACCTGCCATGTGGAGTCCGCGCTCACAAAGCGACCGTGCCCGTTTTATAGATTGCTGGCGGGGAATACTGGAAAATCTTCCCAATTTATACATGTGGCAGGATACCGTCCGCGAAATCCTCCTGGATGGTGACACCGTTTGCGGCGTTAAGACGAATATGAATGTAGAATTCCGTGCGAAAAGCGTCGTTCTGACCAACGGCACTTTCCTGAACGGTCTGATGCATATCGGACGGACGCAAATACGCGGCGGACGCATCTCCGAACCGGCAGCCACCGGATTGACGGAACAGCTGGTTTCATTAGGTATCAAATCGGAACGGATGAAAACCGGAACTCCGGTTCGTATTGACGGAAGAAGCGTACATTTCGATGAAATGGGCGAACAGCCGGGAGAGAACGATTTCCATAAGTTCTCCTATCTCGATATCCAGCCGCGTCCGTTGAAACAGCTCAGTTGCTGGACGACTTTCACCAACGAAGCCTGTCACGATATTTTGCGCGAAGGTCTCCCCGACTCTCCGTTATACAACGGACAGATCCAGAGTATCGGACCGCGTTACTGCCCGAGCATTGAAACGAAGATTGTCACGTTTGCCGACAAGAACCAGCACCAGCTGTTCTTAGAGCCCGAAGGTGAGACGACACAGGAGTATTACCTGAACGGTTTCTCCTCTTCTCTCCCACTCGACATTCAGCTACGTGCCCTACAAGCTATTCCGGCATTCAGGGATATCCATATCTACCGTCCGGGATATGCCATCGAATACGACTTCTTCGATCCGACGCAGTTACATCATAATCTGGAAACAAAACGAATCCGCAACCTGTTCTTTGCCGGACAGATCAACGGAACCACGGGATACGAAGAGGCAGGCGGACAAGGTCTCATGGCTGGTATCAATGCTCACATCAATTGCCACGGCGGAGAACCATTCATCCTGGGACGCGACGAAGCCTATATCGGCGTGCTGATCGACGACCTCGTGACGAAAGGTGTAGACGAACCTTACCGTATGTTCACCTCCCGTGCCGAATACCGCATCCTGCTCCGGCAAGACGATGCCGATATGCGACTGACGGAAAAATCCTATCAGCTAGGTTTAGCCAAACAGGATCGTTACGAGCTGCTCACCGAAAAGAAAGAGCAACGGGATGCGATCATCCGTTTTGCAGAGAATTACTCGGTAAAGCCGCAATACATAAACAGCGGATTGGAGAATCTGGGGACAACCCCACTCTCTCACGGTTGCAAACTAATCGACCTGATTCCCCGCCCTCAGGTTACACTGGAGAATATTGCCGAACTCGTTCCGGCCTTCCGTACAGAGTTGGATAAAGTATCCGTTGCACGAAGGGAAGAGATTATCGAAGCGGCAGAGATACTGATTAAATACAGCGGCTATATCCGTCGCGAACAAATCATCGCAGATAAGATAAACCGCCTCGAAAATATCCATATCAAAGGCAAGTTCGATTACAATTCGATCCAGTCTTTATCGACGGAGGCACGACAGAAACTAACACGAATAGACCCGGACACGATTGCCCAGGCAAGCCGTATTCCAGGCATCTCCCCGAGCGACATCAACATCCTGCTGGTACTGCTCGGAAGATAAAACGCGAATTGTTCCACGTGAAACATTTACTTTAGGTAAAAGAAGGTAAAACACTGGGAATAGGACAGAAAGAGTAAAACAAAATGAGTGCGGAAACTGAGAAACATATTAAAATGATCCTTTCGATCCTGCCGGACAAGCCTGGTTGCTACCAGTACTTCGACGAGAAAGGAACCATCATTTATGTAGGCAAAGCGAAGAACCTGAAGCGTCGTGTATCCTCCTATTTCAACAAGGAACACGACAACAACAAGACGCGTGTATTGGTAAAGCAAATCCGCGACATCAAATACATTGTCGTAAACACAGAAGAAGACGCCCTCCTACTCGAAAATAATCTGATCAAACAGTACCGCCCTCGTTACAATGTATTGCTGAAGGATGACAAGACCTATCCTTCCATCACGGTCAAAAACGAATATTTTCCGCGCGTATTCCAGACCCGGAATATAGTAAAAGACGGTTCGCAGTACTACGGTCCCTATCCGTCTGTATATACAGCCAAGGTCATGTTGCAGATGTTGAAAGAACTTTATCCGTTGCGCACCTGCAAATATCCGCTGACACCCGAATCGATTGCAGCCGGAAAATACGATGTTTGCCTGGAATACCATATCAAACGTTGCAAAGGACCTTGTGTCGGATTGCAATCGCAGGAAGAATATCAGAAAAATATTTCCGAGATAAAGGAGATACTTCGCGGAAATATTTCGCAGATCAGCAAGCACCTGTATGAAGAGATGCAGGCTTTGGCTGCCGAGCTAAAATTTGAAGAAGCGCAGAAAATAAAAGAAAAGTACGAAGTGATCGAGAACTACCGTTCCAAATCGACGGTTGTTACTCCTTTGTTACATAATATAGATGTATTCTCTTTTGCAGAAAACGAGAAGTCCGCCTATATTAATTTCATGCATATCGGTAACGGAGCCATCGTTCAGGCTTATACATTCGAATACAAGAAACGTTTGGATGAAACGAAAGAGGAACTGCTTAGCCTGGGCATCGTAGAGATGCGTGACCGGTTTAAAAGTACGGCACGCGAGATCATCATTCCCTTTGAAGTGGAGATGGAACTGGGGAATGTTTCTTTCACGGTGCCGCAACGCGGAGATAAAAAGAAACTGCTGGAGCTTTCGGAAATGAATGTAAAGCAATTCAAGGTAGACCGTTTGAAACAGGCAGAAAAACTCAATCCGGAGCAACGGAGCACACGTATCCTGAAAGAAGTACAGGACGCTTTACACCTCCCCAAATTACCGATACACATCGAATGTTTCGATAACTCGAATATACAGGGTAGCGATGCCGTTGCCGGTTGTGTTGTCTTCAAAATGGCGAAACCATCGAAGAAAGACTACCGCAAATACATCATAAAAACAGTAGTCGGTCCCGACGATTACGCCTCCATGAAAGAGGTGGTACGACGCCGTTACCAGCGGGCGATTAACGAAGATTCTCCCCTGCCCGACCTGATACTGACTGACGGTGGAAAGGGGCAAATGGAAGTGGTCCGCGAAGTGATCCAGGACGAGCTCCATCTGGACATACCAATAGCCGGTCTGGCTAAAGACGGAAAGCACCGGACTTCGGAATTGCTTTTCGGCTTCCCTCCTGTCACGGTAGGTATGCCGATACAAAGCCAGATGTTCCGCTTCTTCACCCAGATACAGGACGAAGTGCATCGCTTTGCCATCACGTTCCACAAAGACAAACGAAGTAAAAGCCAGACGCGTTCCGAACTGGACACCATCAAAGGGATCGGGGATAAAACAAAAGTATTACTTTTACGCCAGTACAAGAGCGTAAAAAGAATCCGGGAAGCCAGCTTTGAAGAATTGAAAGAATTGATCGGTGAAGCGAAAACAAAAGCATTAATAAATGGTTTAAAGTAATTAGATAGAATGAGAACAGTTATACAACGTGTACAGCATTGCTCCGTCACAATCGACGGAGAACTCAAATCCCGGATAGGGAACGGAATGCTGGTATTGGTCGGTATCGAAGACCGCGATACACAGGAAGACATCGAGTGGTTGTGCAAGAAGATTGCCAACCTGCGCATATTCGACGATGAAAACGGCGTTATGAACCGTTCTGTGATCGAATCGGGAGGCGAGGTAATGGTGGTCAGCCAGTTCACCCTCCATGCCTCTACAAAGAAAGGAAACCGCCCTTCTTACATCAAGGCATCCAAACCCGACTTTGCCATTCCGATGTACCAAACGTTCTGTGACGAGATGGGACTGCAAATAGGCAAGCCCGTAGCCACCGGCGAATTTGGGGCAGACATGAAGATCGAATTGTTGAACGATGGGCCGGTCACGATCCTGATCGACTCGCAAAACAAAGAATAAGATGGCAGATATTACCCTGCAACAGGCCCAGGAGAAAGTGGACCAATGGATCAAAACATACGGTGTCCGTTACTTCAACGAACTGACGAATATGACGATCCTGACCGAAGAAGTAGGTGAACTGGCGCGTATCATGGCACGTACCTACGGCGAACAATCGTTCAAAGAAAGCGATAAAAACCGCGATTTAGGCGATGAAATGGCGGATGTACTATGGGTATTGATCTGCCTGGCAAACCAGATCGGCGTAGACCTGACAGCAGCCTTCGAAAAGAACCTGCAGAAGAAGACCAGCCGGGATAAAGAAAGACATATAAACAATAAAAAATTAGATGTATGACACACGAACACAATTGCAGTTGCGGTCACGAACATGATCATGAACACCATCACGATCACGAACATGAGCACATGGACAAATACCATGAAGCGTTCGCTAAATTCGATCCCGCCGGAACGGAAGAGATAGTAGGGAAACACGTTGCTTCGATCCTTGACAAGCATGAAAAGGAGAACTTCACTCCCGACGTTCTGAAGCAAATCCACGGATTCATCGACCTGACCTCGCTGACCAGCATCGATACAAAGGAAAGTATATGGAAGCTGGTAGACCGCGTAAATGATTTCGAGGGCACTCGTCCCGACGTACCGAATGTCGCAGCGATCTGTACCTATCCCCTCTTTGTGGAAACGGTCAAGCAAGCATTGGCCGCACAGGACGTAAAGATAGCTTCGGTAGCCGGAGGATTCCCTTCTTCTCAGACATTCACGGAAGTGAAAATAGCAGAAACAGCCATGGCTATCATGTCGGGAGCCGACGAAATAGACGTGGTTATGAATCTCGGATACTTCCTGGAAGAAAATTACGATGAATTGGCAGAAGAGATACAGGAGATCAAAGACAGTTGTCGCGAAGGCAAGCTGAAAGTCATTCTGGAAACCGGTGCCCTGCTAACTCCGGAGAATATCCAAAAGGCTGCCATCCTTGCCCTGTATTCGGGTGCTGATTTCATTAAAACATCAACAGGCAAGGATTATCCCGGTGCAACCCTGGAAGCCGTTTATACGATGTGTAAAGTACTCAAAAAGTACCATTCCATCACAGGTAAACAGATCGGCATTAAAGTATCCGGTGGCGTTCGCACAGCAGAAGATGCCGTTAAGTACTACACGATCGTTAAAGAAGTACTGGGGAATGACTGGCTGAACAAGAATTTGTTCCGTATCGGCGCCAGCAGCCTGGTAGAAGATATTGAACACCGATTGGGAAAATAAGGGTAAAGTTATAACCTAAAAAAGGGACGCAGATTGCGCAATCTGCGTCCCCTATCTAATATACAATCTATTTCTGTCGTTCCATAATATAATCAGCCAGTGCAAGCAATCCCTCGCGGGCATCCGATTCCGGAAACTCCATAAGCACTTTCACTGCCTTATCATGGAACTCTTTCATTCGCGATTCGGCATATTCGATACCTCCATTCGCCTTGGCAAACTCGATCAAAGCATCAATATTTGCAGCAGAGAAATCTTTATCGTGAATCATTTTAAGGAAAGAAGCCACTTCCTCTCTCCTGCCCTGCTCCAGCGCATGCAATAAAGGCAAGGTCACTTTCCCTTCCCGTATGTCATTGCCGGTAGGCTTTCCGATATTCATTTCCTTATAATAGTCGAAAATATCATCCTTGATCTGAAAACAGTATCCCAGGTACTCACCGAACTTACGGCATTTACGCACCAGCTCCGGTGAAGCGTCTGCCGATATAGCACCGATCTCCGTACAGGAAGAAAGCAGAGTAGCCGTCTTTTTCTTAATCACCTGCATATAGCAAGCCTCGTCGAGGATACTTTCCTCGGCTGTCTCCAACTGTTTGATCTCGCCTTCCGACAAGTCGCGTCCCAGGTTGGATACGATATTTATGATTTGCAGATTACCCGTCTGGATAGAACGGATCAATGCGGTAGAAAGGACATAATCTCCCACCAGAACGGATATACGATTATCGAAAATAGCATTCAGGGAAGGGACTCCCCGGCGTTCTTTCGTTTCATCTATTACATCGTCATGTATCAGGGTAGCCGTATGCAACAATTCGAGAAAAACAGCCGAATTGATCGTATGATCGGTTACTTTTCCACAAGCTTTTGCTGTGAGCAATACCAGTAACGGACGAACATGCTTACCGCTGGCATGCAAGATCTGGTCGATAGCCGATTGCAGCCGATGCGTCTCGCTACGAAGCGAATCCGCAAACTCATCGTTAAAGCGTTTAAACTCTTCCGCAACCGGTTGTTCTATTTTCTTTCTGTCATTCATAATGTTTCAAAGATTCGCAAAAGTAACAAAAAGTATTGAGTAAGCGAGTTTTTTCGTACATTTACCGTCTATTGTCACCCTAAAACGTGTTAAAAGAGATGAAGCTATTCCTTATAGACGCGTATGCACTGATCTACCGGTCGTACTACGCATTTCTTAAAAATCCGCGGATCAACTCGAAAGGCATGAACACTTCTGCCATTTTCGGGTTCATCAACAGTCTGGAAGATGTGTTGAAACGTGAGAATCCAACGCATATTGCCGTTGCTTTCGACCCGAAAGGCCCGACATTCCGTCACGAAGCTTACGAATTATATAAGGCACAGCGGGAAGAAACGCCGGAAGTGATCCGGCAGTCCGTACCTATTATCAAAAATATTATCGAAGCCTACAATATCCCAATCCTGGAAGTTCCCCGTTTCGAAGCCGACGACGTGATAGGCACCGTCTCCAAGCAAGCGGAGAAAGAAGGATTCGAAGTCTATATGATGACACCGGACAAAGACTATGGCCAGCTGGTGTCCGAACATATATTTATGTACCGCCCTAAATTCGGAGGCGACTACGAAGTGATGGGTGTACAGGAAGTATTGAATAAATACTCGCTGACTTCGGTCGACCAGGTGATCGATCTGCTGGGACTGATGGGCGACAGCTCCGATAACATTCCGGGATGTCCGGGTGTCGGAGAAAAGACAGCACAGAAATTACTCGACGAGTTCGGTTCCATCGAAAACCTGCTGGAGAATACCGACAAGCTGAAAGGCTCCCTTCAGAAGAAAGTAACGGAGAATGCCGAACAGATCCGTTTCTCCAAATTCCTGGCAACGATCAAGACGGATGTCCCCATTCAGTTCGATGCCGCGCAATGTATCCGGGAAAAACCGAACGAAGCGCGTCTGACCGAGATTTACACTGAATTAGAGTTTAGAACATTTATTAACAAAATGTCCGGAGAGGAGAAAAAGCCTGCTCCTGCTCCTGCCCCTAAAGCAGCCAAAGGCCCCGTTCAAGGCAATCTCTTTGACTTATTTGCGACCGAGGAGCCGAGTGTTCCCAAATATTCGACTCTCGCGAGCTTAAAAACCATCCCTCATAATTACAATATCGTTGATTCTGAAGAGGATAGAGCTAAATTAGGGCGTTTTTTACTGGATCAGGATTTTTTCGCTTTTGACACGGAAACCGACGGCATCGATCCGCTGACAGCCGGATTGGTCGGAATGTCGTTCGCAGTCAAGGAAAATGAGGCATGGTACGTCCCGGTTCCTGCCGACAAGGAAGAGGCAGCAAAAATTGTCGCCCACTTCTCCCCTGCCCTGCAAAACCCGAAATCACAAAAAATAGGACAGAACATCAAATTCGATATCATGGTCCTCCGCAAGTACGATGTCCGGGTAGCGGGCCCGCTGTTCGACACCATGATCGCCCATTACCTGCTCAACCCGGAGCTGCGTCATGGGATGGACTACCTCGCGGAGACTTATCTCAAATATAAACCGGTTCCCATTACGGAACTGATCGGCCCGAAAGGAAAGAACCAGTTATGCATGCGCGACGTGCCGCTCGACCAGATTGCGGAGTATGCCGCCGAAGATGCCGATGTCACATTAAAGTTGAAAAACTTCTTTGCCCCCGAACTGAAGAAGGCAGGGATCGAATCTCTTTTCTTCGACATCGAAATGCCATTAATATATGTACTGGCAGAAATGGAGCAGACAGGAGTCAAGCTCGACACGGTCGCTTTAAAACAGTCATCGGAAGAACTGACCGAAGCTTTGCTCAAACTGGAAAAAGAAATCCATGAACTGGCAGGAGTAAAATTCAACATCAATTCCAGCAAGCAGGTCGGCGAGATCCTTTTCGAACGGCTGAAGATAGAGGAAAAAGCAAAGAAGACAAAAACCGGCAGCTACAGTACCAGCGAGGATATTCTGGAAAAACTCCGGTCGAAACATCCGGTCGTAGACAAGCTGCTCGAATACCGGGGACTGAAAAAGTTACTGAGCACCTATATCGATGCGCTGCCCGAACTGATCAGCCCGGTAACAGGTAAGGTCCACACATCGTACAACCAGACAGTCACCGCCACCGGCCGTCTGAGTTCGACCAATCCGAACCTGCAGAATATCCCTATCCGGGATGCACTGGGACGTGAAATCCGTAAAGCCTTCATTCCCGACAACGCGGATTGTACTTTCTTCTCTGCCGACTATTCGCAGATCGAACTGCGCATCATGGCGCATCTCAGCAACGACGAACATATGATCGAAGCCTTCCGCAGCGGAGCAGATATCCATGCCGCCACGGCTGCCAAAATATACGGTATTCCGGTAGAAGAAGTCAGCAGCGATATGCGCCGTAAAGCGAAGACAGCCAATTTCGGAATCATCTACGGTATTTCGGTATTCGGCCTTGCCGAAAGGCTGAACATTCCCCGGGCGGAATCGAAAGAGCTTATAGAAGGATATTTCAAAAGCTATCCGGGCATCCGCGATTACATGGACGAAAGTATCCGCATCGCCAAAGAAAAAGGGTATGTGGAAACGATCTTCAAACGCAAGCGGTATCTGCCGGATATCAATTCACATAACGCTATCGTCCGCGGTTATGCCGAGCGAAATGCGATCAACGCCCCCATCCAGGGCAGTGCTGCCGACATCATCAAAGTAGCCATGGTACGTATCTTCAATCGTTTCGAATCCGAAGGCTTGAAGAGCAAAATGATCCTCCAGGTACACGATGAATTGAACTTCAATGTCTGCAACGACGAATTGGAGAAAGTAAAACAGATCGTCCTGGAAGAGATGGAAGGTGCCATCAAGCTACAGGTCCCACTGATTGCCGATTGCGGCGAAGGGGTAAACTGGCTGGAAGCACATTAAATACAATTTACATTGTAGCAACCATTCCGGATATAATGAATCAATATGTGATAATTATAGAAAGATATATGAACTATTTTAATAAGAACCAGGTACACGGATGACGCGGATTGAGCGTCTAATAGGCCTGTAAGGGCGGGACAAACTAGCCCAAGGTTTTAACCTTGGGTATAAGTAAGCTAAGTCGTTTTTTTAAGTCCTGTAGGGACGCCACAAGAATATGTATATCCCTGTGACGCCTTTACAGGGCTAGAGAGAGGGGGGAGTGTGATTATCATTACCCAGGGTTAAAACCCTGGGCTAATTTGGGGTCAGGCTTACAGCCTTCAAGACAACGACACAAACAAGCTCACATTTGATCATAATGAAACATTCATATTTAATAAAAACTGAAAAATGATCAGAAATTACATATTCTTAATCCTGACTCCATGCATATTGGCCTGCAGCTGTTCAAAACCTGAAGTCACAGTAGAAAAAATAGACATACAAACTGTTTCTCAAACCTCAATAGAAGAGGAAGCATTGACAGACCTTCCGGACCTCTTTGCCCCTCCCCTGCATCTACTGAACGATACACTGCTTTGCCTGTTGAATCCGCAGGACGCATCTTCCATCCGCATCTTCCGGACGCAAAGCAAAGAGATGGACCAATATACGCTGAAAAGGAAAGACACTTCAATCGTTATATCCCCGGACAGTCATTTAAATACTAAACTCGATTATCTCAACCGGGCAAACAATGTCTACTATGAACTGGTCGTCAACAACGGACAAATGTCGATCGCCAATTTCATCCGCCTGCGGTTAGGAGACTTTTCTCCCAGTGAAGCATACCAAACCGAAGATAAACGATTTGTCTGCCTGGGTCCTTTCATCAAAGGTCTGCTGAGCGTATATAACAGTGACAAACGGAGTAAAGAAATGCTCTTTTTCGGAAACTATCCCGTGATTGGTCCCGAGTATCAATACAAAGAATATCTCGATTTTTTTCAAGGACATCTGGCCAGATATGACAATCAGTTTGTATATGCCAGTACCTACTTCGGCTATCTTTCATCCTATATCTATAAAAACAAACGATTAGTCAAACAATGGGAAAAGCAAACATCCGATTTTTTGTTTCACAAGACACCCGACCGCATCCGGTTCGATAGTCTGCACCACGAGGGATTCGGGTGCGTCACGATGGGGAAAGAACATATTTATGCTTTCAGCCAATACCTGTCTGAAAAACATCAGAAAGAAAACGGAATACTCATCTTCAACAGGGATGGCAAACTAGTTTCCCATTTGATAATAAAGAATCCGATGGTTTTTCTTACTGTAGACAGCCAGGAAAAAAACTTGTATGCCGTTTCCTACAATTTGAAAGAAGAGAAACTATACATTGGGAAGTACAATCTCCCGGAAAGTCCGAAATAGAACCATCCTATAGATCTGTTTTCTCATCTCCCTATAGATATTTACCTGAAACAGGTGACCTAAATTGAGTAATATAGTTACAAAAAGTAGATAACACCCCCATTTTGCCCTCATTTACACCCCCATCTTGGCATTCCGCACACCCGGGTGTAAAAGGGGACGAGACCCGGGTATCGGTAAACTTATATCATTATCTTTCTGATCTTAAGTCATATACTTAGTCAAAAAAGTCATAAGTCTACACACAATGAATGATAGTTATGATAGATGGAATGATAGTTATTTCTGGCAACTATCATAATACAAATAGTTATCATTCAAGGCATTAAATCAGAAAATGATAGTATGATAGTTATTTTGTAAATTATACTTATAGTATATAGCGCTTAAATGTCTTCTACAAAATGAACGGGATATTGTTCCCAGTACTTCCTGTAAACCCGCTCGTCATTCCCGTCAAAGTTCAATTGGTACATTCTGAATGTAACCAGGAAATCTTTAGGTTGCCATTGCTCTTCATAAGAATATTGATACTTCATGCCTATACTCTGCATGACCTTCCCACTTCGAGGATTGTTTACATCGTGCGTAGCGGTAATATACCGGATATCTGTCTGTTTCAGCATATCCACCACCGCCCGGCAAGCCTCTGAAATAAACCCTTTATGCCAAAATTCTTTTCTGAGCCCATACCCCAAATCATGGCTATCATCACCGCTTACATGGACATATCCGATCGGGACATTGTCTTCTTTCAAACAAACAGCATACTGAAATCCTTCTTTCCGAACATAGCTATCCAGGTACTTCTTTTGAAGATACACTTTTGCTTCCTCTATATCTGTAAGAGGAAACATAGGTAAGAAAGTATTCACTTCCTTATCACTCAGGATAAGAAATAAAGCTTCTGCATCTTCTTCGACAAACTGGCGTAAAATAAGGCGTTCCGTTTCTATAAGCTCATTCATCTCTTCCTGCTTTTCTTGCATAACCTTCTATATATCATTCGATAGGCAAAGATAATCATTCATGCAAAAAATTGATTACCTTTGCACACCAAAACGAGGTGAAAGGAATATAATTGACAATAAAAAAAATACTATAATAATATGGCATTACAATGTGGCATCGTAGGTCTTCCGAACGTAGGGAAATCTACTCTTTTCAACTGCTTATCGAATGCAAAAGCACAGTCTGCAAATTTCCCGTTCTGTACGATCGAACCGAACGTAGGTGTTATCACCGTTCCCGACGAACGTCTGAACAAGCTGGCAGAGCTGATCAACCCGAAACAGATCGTTCCTACTACGGTAGAGATCGTCGATATCGCCGGCCTGGTAAAAGGAGCCAGTAAGGGAGAAGGATTAGGGAATAAATTCCTTGCGAATATCCGTGAAACAGATGCTATCCTACATGTGCTGCGCTGCTTCGACGATGAAAATATCGTACACGTAGACGGTAAGGTAGACCCTGTACGCAATAAGGAAATCATCGATGCGGAACTCCAGATCAAAGACCTGGAAACGATCGAAAGCCGTATTGCCAAAGTGCAGAAACAAGCCCAGACTGGCGGTGACAAGCAAGCTAAACAAGCCTACGAAGTATTGATAAAATATAAGGAAGCACTGGAACAGGGAAAAAGTGCCCGCACAGTTACGTTCGAAACGAAAGACGAACAGAAGATTGCCCACGAACTCTTCCTGCTGACCAGCAAGCCCGTCATGTATGTTTGTAACGTAGACGAAGCGAGTGCCGTAAGCGGTAATAAATATGTCGATGCAGTACGTGAAGCTGTGAAAGACGAAAACGCAGAAATCCTGGTCGTAGCAGCCAAGATCGAGAGCGAGATTGCCGAGTTCGAGACTTACGAAGAACGCCAGATGTTCCTTCAGGAAATCGGACTGGAAGAATCGGGTGTAAGCCGCCTGATCAAATCCGCCTACAATCTGCTGAACCTGCAGACCTATCTGACTGCCGGCGTACAGGAAGTACGTGCCTGGACATTTGAAAAAGGCTGGAAAGCTCCGCAATGTGCCGGTGTGATCCATACTGACTTCGAGAAAGGATTCATCCGTGCGGAAGTGATCAAATACGACGACTATATCAAATACGGTTCGGAAGCAGCCGTGAAAGAAGCCGGAAAGATGAGCGTGGAAGGAAAAGAATATGTCGTACAGGACGGCGACATCATGCATTTCCGCTTCAACGTATAAAAAGACATTACGTCATCAGATAAGAAGCCGTTCCCGTTATCAGGAACGGCTTTTATTTTTTGAATTCCTGTACTGCAACGGTGTGACACCAAAATACTCCTTAAAGCATTTTCCCATATATCCCGGACTGGAAAAGCCGGCTTTCCAAGTTATTTCCGAGATGGTCAGATCGCTGTTTTCCAGGAACCAGGCACATCTCCGCAACTTTATCTGCAGGATAAAGTCATTCAGTGTCAGTCCGGTGATACCTTTTATTTTAGCCCCCAAACGCGTACGTCCCACCGCGATCTCACGGCACCACATATCGATATTAAATTCCTTATTCTCCATATTCTCTTCAATGATCCGGACAGAATCTTCCAGGAGCTGCTGGTCCAAACGGTTCGTAGCCAGCTCAGTTGGAGTCGTCTCCGCCTCCGTACGGAAACGAGCCTGCTGCCGCTTCAGAGTAGCGATGATGTTATTACATTTCAGCAATAGTAACTCGATGTTGAACGGTTTCATTATATAATCGCTTGCACCGCATTTAAGCCCCTCCAAAGCACTCTCCAGATCGATACGGGCAGTCAGTAAGATGATCGGAATATGCGATGTTTCGAGCTTCCGCTTCAGGCGCTGACACATCACTGTCCCGCTGATACCCGGCATCATCACGTCGCTGATGATAAGGTCCGGCTGCATCTCCTCTGCCATACGAATACCTTCTTCCCCATCGCACGCCTTATATACTTTATACCGGATAGAGAAAGCCTCCTCCAAAACTTGCAGCAAATCTTCATTGTCTTCCACAAGCAGTACGGAAAGCGACTTCTCCGTTTCTTTCGTATCCGGCAGCTTGTCCATAGATACGACATCTGGTAAATCGGGCATCCCGATCACTTCTTCCCGTTTTACTTCTTGTATAGGCAGGACGTCGACCGGTTGCGTCTCCGTCGATTTCTGCTCGGAAGTCAGATGCTCGTCCCCCAGCCGCAGCGTAACCGTGAAAGTCGTACCTTCTCCCAGTTCACTCTTCACCTCGATCTGTCCTTTATGCTGCATGATTATCTCCTGAGTCAGTGCCAGTCCGATACCACTTCCCGATAAGGATATGCCGGTCGCATTATCCGCCTGGTAAAACCGTTCGAATATATGAACCTGCTGGCTTTGGGGAATACCAGAGCCAGTGTCGGAGATACGTATCTCCACAACTTCTTTTTTACGAAGTATGCTTACGGTGATGGTTCCCTCTTTCGGGGTAAACTTAAACGCATTCGAAAGCAGGTTGTTAAACACTTTACGTATCTGTACCGGATCGAACCAGACAGGTATCTCTTCATCCATCGTTTCGAGCCTGTACTGAATACGGTTCGTCACGGCATAATCCTTGAATGAATCGAATATCCGGCGCATAAAAGCAACCAGGTTCTGCTGGCTTGCATGGAAAGGCATTTTTCCCTGTTCCAACCGCCGGAAATCGAGAACCTCCGTAATAAGCTGCTGCATCTGCGCCGTATATTGCCTCACCTTCAGCAGCTTGCTTCGGAACGTACCTCCCAGGTCGTAGTTCTGCAGGATCAGGTCGACCTGGCTGATCATCAGCGTAAGCGGAGTACGCAGTTCATGCGATATGTTGATATAGAATTTCAGCTTCATCTGGTTCAGCTTCTCTATACGTAATTTCTCCCGCTGTTCGAGCTCCAAAGATGCCTTCAGGAACGCCCGGCTCCGGTTAAAACGGATCAGCCAGACCAGGAACAAAAGGACCAGCAAACCATACAGGGTAAAAGCGTAAACTGAAGCATAGAAAGGAGGACGGACGCGGATAGGCATGACGATCTGCTTACCGTCTCCCACCTCCCTCAGCAATAAATTATAATTCCCCGGAGGTATGGAGGTATACACTATCTGCTGATGGCGGGTACGCGTCCACTGCTTATCCAGTCCTTCCAGTTTATATTCGAACAGATTCTTATCGGCATACCGATAGTTGGTCGAAGTAAATCCCAGCGTGATGTTATTCCGGTCGTAGGGAAGAGTAAGACGGGAGGTATACGAAACAGCTTCCCGCAGGATATTCGATGAAGGCGACGGATAGACCGGCATATTATTCACGGAAAGACTGTTGAACGAGATGGAATAAGAGACCTCTACAGGAGCCAGTCCGAACTCTTTCGTAGCAATCATCCCTTCCACACCTCCGATAAAGATCATGCTGTCTTTGGGAGACAGATACACTCCGCAATTGGAATTTAGCCGGTGCAGCGGAGAGGAAGTTCCCAGCAAGGTATGCGTACTTTTTCCTGTTTTCATATCCAGCAAGGTAATTCCCCGGATAGAAGTAACCAGCAGCCGTCCCGTAGGAGTGATCAAAGCCCGGAAAGGCTCGTTTGTCAGCAACTGACCTTGTTCCTGGTTATAGCATGTCCAAAAATCATTCATCGGATCATAGCGTAAGACCCCCACTCCCGTCACGACGAAATAGAGATTCCCCCTACTGTCTTCCGTAATGTGCGGAACCGGCTTCTTTCCAATCATACTTTTCACCGACGGTATCTCTTCGGCAGTCCGGGTATCCATCCGGATACAAAGAATGTCCTTATTGGCAGGAGTAAGCCACAGCCTGTTTTCGTTATCCAGCCAGGCGGAACGGATGGTTCCATCGGTCTGATTAAGCAGTTCGGGATCGGAGAATAAATGAGACAGCTGCTGGGTTGTCAAATCCAAAAGGTATAATCCTGTCTGGGTTATAACGATCAGATTACCCTGCCAGGGTATCAGGTCCGTAATGATCCGTTGCCCGTCATCCTGCAGTATATCTGTTCCCAGCTGTTTCAGATGACCGGAAGAGGAATAACAATACAAGCCGTGGCGGAAAGTACCGATATACAACCGGTCGTTTTCAGCGTCATACCAGACGGACTTGGTCGTACGGCAAGGGATACGCAAAAGGCCCGGGTCGAAATATTTGACCTTCTGTGTTGTACGGTCCAGGCAGTTCAACCGTCCATGTTCAGTCGCAATATACAGATTGCCTTTCGTGTCCTCAGCCATCTTACCGAACAGGAAACCATCCAGGCTCTCCGGATCGTCGGGAGAAATACCGTAGAATGTATAATCTTCGGTATTCGGATTGAAGTAACTCAACCCGCCATAATAGGTTCCGACCCACATGCCCCCCTGCCTGTCCCTGAAGATCGCATACACCGATGAATGCTTCAACGACCAGGAAACCTGTTCCTTATGCGACAGATGATAACAATCCCGAAGAGACGAGTTTACCACAGTGATACCGGCATAAGTACCGATCCAGATGTTCCCCTTGATATCCTGATCGATAGTACGCACCTGATTATTGACAAGCGGATGGGCGGCATCGTTCTCCCGCATGGAAATCCACTCTCCTTCACTGAACACTTTAGCCCCATTGGATAATGTACCTACCCACAATCTCCTCCAATTATCTATAAACAAAGAAGTGATCGATTCATCTTCCAGCAGATTCTGAAAAGTCCCGTTTGAATAGTTATACAATCCTTTCGTCGTAGCCAATAGCCAGCCGTCATCCATAAAATGCAGATCCCGGATGATCAGTGTAGAATCAGGCAAAGCACAGATCTTTTCCGATACGCCATTGGATTTATAACGATACAATTCGTTCCTGTTAGCATAAAACAAGGCTCCATGATGGTATTCCAGGGCATGTGCCTGCACCGTTGTCAGCCGGAACTCTTCCGTCCGCATATTGAAAAGGACCAGCCGTCTGTTGGCCAGCATATAAATACATGAATCCCCGTCTCCACAAATTCCGTGGATGTTATTGTCCTCGACCTCATCCAGATAGTTAGAGAGGCGGAAAGAGCGGACAATTCTTCCGTCATACACATTAAAATTATCATTCCCGAACCAGATAGCTCCTTTAGCATCCTGATAAATAGAAATGGCTGAAGGCTGTGTAAAACCGTCGTTCAGATCGACATGTCTAAAATAAAGCTCTTTCGCCGACAGCGGTAATAATGTGCATAAACAGAGTAGTAGATATAAGTATTTAACCCCCATAAACATAGATATTTAATGCAAAATTAACTCATTTTTAGCGGCAAGCAACAACAATCGCGGACATTAACTAAAAGCCAAATAGTAATATCCGTCAAAAAAATAGCAATATCCGTCACTAACGGCATTTACCATTCTATCAACAGATTCTAATACGCCTTTCTTTCAGCACCTTATAGCTTTGCAGCATTGAAAATAAATTTTCTTGAATCTAATTAAAGATTTGTTTATGAAAAAAGTATTGAGACCTATCGGACTTATTTTACTGTCCGGCGCTCTCTGCTCTACCGGACAGGTATTTGCAGCAGACGGCACACCGGAAACTGTCGCCAACATCGCTCAACAAAAGAAGCAAGTAACAGGTACAGTTACCGACGCATTCGGCCCTGTAGCCGGAGCTTCCGTTTCCGTAAAAGGAACCAGTGAAGGAACTATTACAGACATGGACGGAAATTTCTCCATTTCCGTAGCGCCAGGAAGTACACTTTCTATCTCTTTCATCGGCTATGTTACACATGAAATCAAGTACACGGGACAGACATCCCTGAACGTAACATTGAAAGAAGATACCCAGACAATCGACGAAGTGGTTGTTACCGCCATGGGTATCAAGAAAGAAAAAAGAGCCCTCCCTTACGCCATGAGCGAACTGAAGGCAGAACAGATCCAGACTGTTCCCGTACAGAACGTAGCCACCTCTTTATATGGTAAGGCTGCCGGTGTACAGATACAGCAGACAGCCATGGGACCTACGGGAGGTACGAAGATCCAGATCCGTGGTATCAACTCGGTGGAAGGTAACACCCGTCCGCTGATCGTTGTCGACGGTATACCTATCAACGACGTAGATTCTAACTGGGCCGGTCGCGAACGTAGCGAAACACAACAAGGTTCTGCCCTTAACGACATCAACCCGGACGACATCGAATCGATGTCTATTTTGAAAGGCGCAAACGCTGCCGCCCTGTACGGTTCACGTGCGACCAACGGGGTAATCGTGATCACTACCAAACGTGGCGGCGAAGGCAAAGGACTGGGCATTCAGGTAGGAACTTCCTATACGTATGACCAACGTGCTTTCATGCCGGAACTCCAAAACGTATTCGGTGGCGGTGACAAACCCTATTTCACGACAAACGCAGACGGTCAAAACATTTATAACGGTGATACTTACCGTAGTTTCGGTCCGCGTATGGACGGAACGGAAGTGATTTGGTGGGATGGCGTAAAACGTCCGTATTCCCCGCAGCCGAACAACTACCGGGATGTATTTAAAGACGGTTTCAGCAACAACAACAGTATCTCTATAACCAACGGTACCGATAAGAACAGTATCCGTCTGGCCTATACGAATATGAACTACGGCGGTTACCTGGAAAACTTCAAGCAGAACAAGCATAACTTCAGCTTCTCCGGTAACTTCAAGGTGCACGAACGTCTTACGTTCGATGCTTCCGTCTCATTCAATATCTCGGACACGAAGAACCCGCCTACGCGTATCGACCGTGTATCCAACTACCCGATGCCTCGTAACGAAATCACCCAGTTATGGAAAGACCACTACAAGAATGATGAAGGTTATTTCCTGACAGACCAAATATCGAGCATCAACTCCGGAAACCGCGACAACATCATCAAATACCTGATGTGGCAGCAGAACGAAAACGAATATACGCAAAAACGCGAACGCCTGATCGCTTCATTATCTGCCAACCTCAAGATATTCGACTTCCTGACTTTCCGCCTGCGCGGTGGTACGGACCGTTACCGTGACGACAAGGAAAACAAAGAATACTTTACTAAATATTCGGATCCTTCAGACATGAACAGCCTGGAAGGCACCTACCGTAAGGAAGATGCGCACTACCAAAAAAACTATGTGGAAGGTTTGTTGATGTTCAACAAGGCAATCAATGAAGATTTCGACGTGTCTGCCAACCTGGGTGTTTCCGGTGAAGATATCACGGAATCGAAAGTAATCTGGGAATCTCACGGATTGAAATACAACGGTATGTTCTCTTCCAACAATAACAAGAGAGACCCGAAGGGTGCCGGCAGAGACAAAGTCGTTAACCAGGGTGAGTTCCTGGGAGCCGTCTTCGCCTCTGCACAGGTTGCTTACAAACGCTTCCTATATTTGGATTTGACCGCCCGTAATGACTGGTCTTCCCGTCTGACAGCCGGTAACCGCAGCTTCTTCTATCCGTCTGCGGGTCTGAGCTTCGTGTTCACGGAAGCATTGGATCTGCCGGATTGGTATAACTATGGTAAGATCAGAGGATCATATGCAATCGTGGGTAACACGACACCGTCTATCTACTTTACCAACTCTGAATATCAGTACGGATCATTCAACAGTTCAATCATTACGAATGAGTTCAAAGCAGACGTTCCTCCTACCAATATCGTTCCGGAAAAGACCTATTCATGGGAAGTCGGTCTGGAAAGCCGCGTGCTGAACGGCCGTTTAGGATTAGACCTCGCTTTCTATACCAACAAAACCAAGAACCAGATCATCACCGTTCCGGTGGCTCCTTCTACTGGTGCTACAGGCATGAGAATGAATGCCGGTGAAATCGGAAACCGCGGTGTGGAACTTCAGCTTACCGGTACTCCTGTTGAAACAAAGAACTTCAGCTGGGAAGGTATTCTGAACTTCGCCTATACGCATAATGAACTGCTTTCATTGATCGACGGCATGGAAGACCGCCAGATCAGCAACCCGTGGAGTGCCGCTATCTTCAAGGCTGTTCCGGGATATGCTACACCGAGTGTATTTATCCGTAAATGGATACGCGATGACCAGGGAAGAATCGTTGTGGATAAGAACGGAAACTATCAGCAGGAATCTGAATTTACTTATGCAGGCAGTGCAGCCCCGAAGTTTACGGCAGGTTTCACGAATACATTCCGTTACAGAGACTTTTCTTTAAGCGTACATATCGACGGTTCATTCGGCGGTAAACTGCTTTCATTCACCAATAATTTCCTGAAAGCATCGGGAGCAGGTAAGGAATCCTTATGGGGACGTGATGAAGAATACGGCGGTCTGGCTTATTACATCGATAAGAACACAAATCAAAAGATACGCCTGGACAGTCACAGTGCTTCAGCTCCGGCAAATGCCCTCGACGGACGTGTACGCCACGACGGTATCATTGTTGACGGTGTAAACGAGAAAGGAGAAAAGAACGATATCATCGTATCGGCAGCCGACTATTACAACTCACGCTACAACCGTAACGGTTCTGAAGACAACCTATATGACAACACCTATATCAAACTGCGTGAAATGAAATTATCGTACCGCGTTCCGAACAATATCGTTTCTAAGATCGGTCTGCAGAACCTGAATGTTTCATTGATCGGTAGCAACCTGTTCTTCATTTACAAGAATGTTCCTAACGTGAATCCGGAAGCAACATTAGGTACAGGCGGTACGAACCCGTATGTGGAATACACTTCTTACCCGTCAGCCAGAAGCTTCGGTTTTGCTATCAACACCAGTTTCTAAACCAAGTAACTTATTCATAATAAAAACAGTAAACTTTTATGAAACATTTAATATATAGCCTGCTTTTAGGTACTGCCGTAGCCTTCTCTTCCTGTGAAAGCAAACTGGATGACAAGCATGATAATCCGGATGGATTTACCACGGCAGAGATCGAATACCTTTTTACCAAAGGTGCATTAAAAACGATCGAAATCGATTACGCCGATACCTGGAATTATAACTTTCGCCTGATCGGAAACTATATCCAGACAACTGCTCGCCAGGCAGGAAAAGACCGTGTCAACCTGTACCAGAATATCCAGGACGATAAGGCACGTTGGGAAAACTATTATGTAACACGTATGAGCACTCTGACCGAGATAGATAAAATGTATGCTACTCTGTCACCGGATGAACAAGCTAAATATCAGATTTTTGTCGAAGCCGGTAAGGTTCTGAAAGCATACAACACGGCTATCGCCACCGACTTTTTCGGAAATATGCCTTACACGGAAGCTTTCACTGCACGTAATGTAGTCTATGGCGGAAGCGTAATCTTCAAACCGAAATACGATACTCAGAAAGATATTTACTATTCTATCCTGGAAGATCTGAAATCTGCAGCTGCTTATTTCAAGACAGCTACTACCAGCAATACGTTCAAGCAGCAGGATATTATCTACAAGGGTAACTGCGACGGCTGGTACAAGTTTGCCAACTCACTGCGCCTGCGCTACGCCATGCGTATTTCAAATGTCGATCCTGATAAAGCGAAACAGGTATTGGCAGAGCTTTCACTGGATCAGCTGATCACCAAAAACGCTGATAATACTTATATCATGGTTGACAACCAGAGTACTGCACCTGACGGTATCTGGCGCGCCATGAGAGAGAGTCATTCGAAAGCTCACAGCTATTACATGTATCCACCGGAATTTACCGTCAACTTATTGAAAGAAGCCACCGACCCACGTTTGGTAGTATTCTATCAGCCGGCAACGGATGACGAAGGGGATGTTTATGAAGACAGCAAAGAGATCATCGGCTATCCTTCGTCGGCAGATAAAGCCATCGCTTTGGTGAACGGTCCGAACGGAACAGAGCTTTTCAAGATCTACGGATGTCTGAATACGGTTACTTTCCGTAAGAACTATCAGTTGCCGGTAGGTATCGGCATGACGGCTGCCGAAGTTTATTTCTGCCTGGCAGAAGCTGCACAACGCGGTTTATTCAGCGGAAACGCTGAAGAGTTCTATAACAAAGGGGTTATCTTATCTATTCAGAACTACTACGAATATTATAAGAACAGCGATGCGGAAAAGGGTAAAGATATGGACATTGCCAACAGAGACGTATCCGACGGTACTTTGGGTAGCTGGCTGGCGACTTCAACATTCAAATTCAACCCGGCAAAGGCTTTGGAACAGATCGCAACCCAGAAATGGCTGCACCTCGGCTTCCTGCAGATCTACGAAAACTGGGCTGAATACCGTCGTACGGATTTGCCTGTTTTCGATGACGACCGTGAAAACGGTGTTCTATTGAACAAAGAGAATGCCCCGGTACGCTTTTTATATCCTTCAAAAGAAGCATCCATGAACACGGAAAACTACAACGCACAATCGGAATACAATAAGATTGGTGCTCGTTTGTGGTGGGATGTAAAATAAGTCTCACTCCCTGAACTTTAAGCATTGACCGTATGGTTGATAATTGTTACCTTTGCGCTAATGATTACCGGCCATACGGTTTTATATTATGGATATATTCAATAACAAACAGAATAAATACCCGAAGAAAAGCATGAATTTTAAGTATTTGTTATTAGCTGCCGCCTGCCTGGGAACCGGAGCTATACAAGCCAAAGACTCGATCTACAAAAAAGGGTGGATAGATCTCAACAAAAACGGCGTGAAAGACGTCTATGAAGATCCGGAAGCTCCTGTCGAAGCACGCGTACAGGATCTGCTCAACCAAATGACGCTGGAAGAAAAGAGCTGCCAAATGGCTACGCTCTACGGTTTCGGACGTGTCCTGAAAGATTCTCTCCCTACCGAAGGATGGAAGAATGAAATCTGGAAAGACGGTATTGCCAATATCGACGAACAGTTGAATGGCGTAGGAAGTGCCCGCCGCAGGACACCGGAGATGATCTATCCGTTCAGCAACCACGCCGAAGCGATCAACAAGACGCAACGCTGGTTCATTGAAGAAACTCGCCTGGGTATTCCTGTCGACTTCTCCAACGAAGGTATCCACGGGTTGAATCATACCAAAGCGACTCCCCTGCCCGCTCCTATCAGCATCGGTAGCACCTGGAACCGCGACCTGGTTCATCAGGCGGGAGACATAGCCGGTAAAGAGGCAAAAGCGTTAGGCTACAACAACGTGTATGCCCCTATCCTCGACGTAGCCCGCGATCCTCGCTGGGGACGCGTACTGGAAACGTACGGAGAAGATCCTTATCTGGTTGGCGAACTGGGCACACAGATGGTCAAAGGTATCCAGCAGAACGGTGTCGCTTCTACCTTGAAGCACTTTGCCGTTTACAGCATCCCGAAAGGCGGACGCGACGCGGCTGTCCGTACCGACCCGCATGTGGCTCCCCGCGAACTGCATGAAATACATCTCTATCCGTTCAAGAAAGTAATCCAGGAAGCACACCCCAAAGGCGTCATGAGCAGCTATAACGACTGGGACGGCGTACCTGTAACAGCCAGCCATTACTTCCTTACAGAATTATTACGTCAGGAATATGGTTTCAGAGGATACGTGGTAAGTGACAGTGAGGCGGTAGAATTTGTACAGACCAAGCATCACGTGGCCGATTCGTATGAGGAAGCCGTACGTCAGGTGGTAGAAGCCGGATTGAACGTCCGTACCAACTTCACCCACCCGAAAGATTATATCCTTCCGGTACGCAAGCTGGTTAAGGAGGGTAAATTATCCATGAAGTCAGTCGACCGTATGGTAGCCGACGTATTACGTGTCAAGTTCGAATTAGGACTGTTCGATTCCCCGTACGTAAAAGACCCGAAAGCAGCCGACAAGATCGTAGGTGCAGACAAACACCGCGACTTCGTACTGGATATGCAGCAACAGTCTCTCGTCCTGCTGAAGAACGAAAATAACCTGCTGCCGCTGGATAAGAACCAGACAAAGAAAGTGCTTATCGCTGGTCCGCTGGCAAAGGAAACCAACTATATGATCAGCCGTTACGGTCCACAGGGATTGGATAATATCACGGTTTACGACGGCATCAAGGATTATCTGGGCAACCAGGTTGAAGTAGCCTACGCCAAAGGATGCGAAATAAAAGATGCCAACTGGCCCGACAGCGAAATCGTCCCCACCGCACTGACGGATGAAGAAAAGAAAAGCATTGCCGAAGCGACAAGCGCTGCTGCCGATTGTGACGTGATCATCGCCGTATTGGGAGAAGACGAATCCTGCACTGGCGAAAGTAAATCGCGTACCGGACTCGATCTTCCGGGTCGTCAGCAACAACTCCTGGAAGCGTTGCATGCCACCGGCAAACCGGTCGTACTCGTTCTGATCAACGGTCAGCCGCTGACCATCAACTGGGCAGACCGCAACATTCCTTCTATCCTGGAAGCCTGGTTCCCCGGCCAGTTAGGCGGAGAAGCGATTGCCCGAACATTATTCGGCGATTATAATCCGGGCGGACGTTTATCCGTTACCTTCCCGAAATCGATCGGACAGATCGAGTTCAACTTCCCGTTCAAGCCGGGTTCACAGGACGGACAATACTTTGCAGGTCCCAACGGCTCGGGAAATACCCGCGTAAACGGTGCCCTTTACCCGTTCGGCCATGGATTGAGTTATACGACTTTTGCTTACTCAAAACTGTCGGTTAAACAGGAAACACCGTACTCACAAAGCCCTGTAACCGTGACTGTAGATGTAACCAATACGGGTAAACGTGCCGGTGACGAGGTGGTACAGTTGTATATCCGCGATAAAGTCAGCAGCGTCATCGCTTACGAATCTGTTCTGCGCGGCTTCGAACGTATCTCCCTGCAACCGGGCGAAACGAAAACCGTCACTTTCGTCCTTCTTCCCGAAGATCTCCAGATCCTGGACAGACACATGGAATGGACCGTCGAACCGGGTGAGTTTGAAGTCAGAATCGGTACCTCATCTACCGACATCAAGTTGAAAGATACATTCGTCGTAAAGTAGCAAATGAGTGATATATACAAGTCGAGGGCCGGATGGTAAATACTGTCCGGTCCTCTTCGTTTCTCCCTCTTTTATGCTTTATTAAAAAAAATCCTTACGGTTACTATCAACCGTAAATAGAAAAGGGATACCCAAAAAGGATACCCCCTAACACTGAAAAGATTTGTTTTTATTCTAATCCATACTTTTGTATCGCATATTCTCCCAGAACTTCCAGGTAATGCAGACACTTACTAACTACTTTTTTCATAGCGCTTCTCTTATTATTTAAAACGATTTGTATCATAAAACATGTCATTCAGATATGTTTTACAACACAAAAGTAGTAGTAATATACATACGTTATACCAGCCTCTTCGGCTTTTAACATCATTTGCACAAAACAGACAGCCGCTTTTCGAAAGCCCTTACCCTATAACATATTTCGAATAAGGCAATTTACTCAGCAAATAAACAAACAGCCACGTCGCAGCCAGTGTAAAGACAGCCGATACGGGAACAATGGCAGGTATAGGAATATGCAGCCAAAGCGTCAGCAAATAAGACGGTCCCACAAAGAAATAATGTACACAATAAATGCCGAACCCGAGTTTGGTCAGATTAGCCAATGCACGGCAAATCAAAGGAGAAGTGATACGGACCTTTTGCATCAAAAGGAATATGGCAGCCGTCATCAGCATCGCATTCGGGGAGCAATAGGTGAAAAACAACTCCATACCCTCTTCACTCACATTCGGATCCGAGGTCATATACCTGAAACCTACAAAAGTAGCCAAATAGCCGATCAGGAACAAAGGCACAACGATAGCCAGTGTTTTTCTTATCGACCAGTCATTGCCTTTCCCTAAATAATGCCCCAGCAACAAATACCCGTTGAAGCCTGCAAAATAATAGAACAATCCGTAAGCGTTCCATGAACAGGTTCCGAACAGATAATGGGACACAAACTCCATCAGATAAGGAATAAACAATGAAACGCCCCAGATCAGCAGAAACCACCGTTTTGCCTTATCGGAAGCCTTTTCTACCCAGGCAGAGAAGACCGGCATATAGAGATACAGACCGATCAAAGCATAGATATACCACATCGGCGTTGCATAAACGGTAAACGTAAGCGGTATCATGGCTATATCTTTCAATCCGTCAGCCAGGGAAGCCGAAGGATCGGGTGCCCAGGGAAAGAAATCGGTAACCAGTTCAGGACTTCCGCCTACCCATTGGATAAACCACGGAGCCAGATTAAACAGTATCGACCAGATCAGGAAAGGGAAAAAGACCCGCGGAATGCGTTTCTTATAAAAGAGAGAAGCCTCCTGCTTCAGCGGAAGCAATAAAAAACCGGTCATCATGACAAACAGAGGCACACAGGCTCTCAACATAGATCCGTAGGCCGATCCCCAAAAATTAATTTCAGGATTGGCACGCGACTCCGGAGAGGCGTTAAACGGGTCCGTACAATGACAGGCAATCACCATCAGGATAGCAACGAAACGAAGAGCGTCCAGCCAAACTATATGCGGACGGGCAGTAGTAGTGTTATTCATGACAAGTTTATTTTCAAACAGCCGTAAAAGTAAGCATAGTTCTGTATATTACGAAACTATTGTTATCCTCTTTTATATTCGGAAGGTACAATTCCCGTCTGCTTGATAAAAGCACGGCGGAAAGTACTCATGGAGTGAAAACCGGAACGTTCCGCAATCTCCTGGATACTTGCCAGCGGTTCGGCATCCATCAGACGCTTGCTCTCCTCTACACGGAACTGGTTCACATAATCGGAGAAAGACATACCCAGCTCTTTATTGAATAATTGTGACAGATAAGAACGGCTGATAGGAAAAACCCGCTGCAGATCAGTCAAGCGCAGGTCATCGTTCAGATAAGGTTTTTCGCGTTCAAACCAGGCATTCACCTCTTCCGCATAGCGTTTGAAAAGCGCTCCGCGCTGCTCTTCATCGTCATCATCTTCCTCCTCGTCATCGTTCGACGGAAGATCCCATCCGTTCTTAAAAGAATGCTCCAGCCGGATATTCTTGAGAAATAAGGCCTTATAGAAAAAATAAAACCAGACAACCAGCATGACGGCCTTAATAACGACATACAGGATTGTCCGATCGGTCAATAATAAGACCACATAAAGAAAATAGAGAATTGACAATATGATCATCGTTCGCTTCAACCAACGCAAATCATAGCTTTCAGGGTCTGAAACATTCTCACTCAGATAAGCGGTATATTCATCGGCATACTTTACAACCAAATATATCGGCAGAATCATATAAAAAAGAGTAAGTGCCAGCACCAATAAACGCAAAAAGACATCCAGATTAAAATGCGTAAAGACATCTTTTATCGAATAAAAAACATGTATTTCCCCACCCGATAAACGATAAGCAAGATAAGAAAAACCACCTATCACGACAGGCGAAAGGAAAACGGCAAAACGCCTTAAAGTAAGAAAACCGGGACGTAGCTTTTCGATCACATAACAAGCCAGACAAGCGGTCACCAGACAGCTCGCAATAAGTATGTCAGGATGGAACGCTTCCTTTGCCTCATCCACGTAAGAATTAACAGAAATTCTGATTACAGCCATCAATGCCCACATAATCATACTCCATGCTAAAATAAGTCGTGCCCGGTTGCCAAATGACCTCAATAGCATCATAATGCCACCCAATACGCACAGGCCTATTATCTGCATACTCAATAAAAACTGTATTTTGTCCAGCATATGTTATCGCCTCATTTAAGTATAAACAATTTGAATCTTCAAATGGTTGATTTACACCCTATTTAGACAATTTGACGCTTTTGGATTATTTGCACCATGCGTTTTTATACCATTTCATCGTGGTTTTATACCGTATGATCTCCCTTTTTCCTCAAACTGCCGGATATTTGCAATATGAAATTTGATACAAAAATAGCATAAAAGTATGAGAAATTTATTACTATTTATTACACTGATTTCCAGTTTGGCAGCTTGCTCTCACGATAGCAATTTCGCAGCCATTGAGAGTATTAGCGCGAAAGAAAAACCATTAAAAATTATTACACGCATTTTAACTACAAAATCGGCGAATTTCGTCCAGGAATTCAAAGACGGATCGGAAATAGGACTGCTGATCACACGCGAAGACGACGGTGGTCTTTATGACGAGGATAGTGATTATATAAATGTAAAAGCGAAAGCAAATTTAATTAGTAATAAAATCTCCTGGCGGCAAACGCCGGAAGTCACGCTTAACTTTGACCCGGCCATCGTGTATGCCTATTATCCATATCAGTCGCAAATGAGACTGAGCACGGCAAGTATCCCTGTAAAGATATCGCCGGATGCCACTCAGACACGCGACTATATGTACGGCACACACGCTCTCGGCCAGAAAGCAGTAAACAGCATCTCCCCGATGGTCTTGCTGAATATGGAACATGCCCTGTCGCTCATCTCTTTTCAGGTCAATCTGGAGAAAACAGAAGAAGAGATTTATGAGTTAAGCGCTGTCCAACTGGGAAACAAAGCCGGAGGTACGGCACTGATATGCAAAGGTATGATGGATATCAGGACCGGACAAATCACCGGAACGGCTTGTTGCAGTGTCGCTAGCCGGCTCAACCTGGAGGAACCTGTCACACTGACAAAAGAGTTCTGTGATCCGCAGCAGATCATGGTGATCCCGACAGCATCGGGTACCACGGCAGAGGGTGACATCGAGGCACTCTTTACGATCAACGGAACTTCGTACAAATATAAAATTCCCGCAAAGACTGTATGGGAAAAAGGACATAAATACCTCTACAAATTAACTCTCAGCGGAGAGGCTCTTACATTGAAAGAGGTATCCGTTACGGACTGGATACAGGGTAACGGCAAAGATGCTACAAGCAGCATTATGTAAGTTTTATTTTATGTTTTGGTTATGGTTTAGAATCTTTGGGTAACCGTATTTTGTTGGAATGCCGATGATCTGCTGTCCGGATGTACGGACGATAAGTCTGATTGGACAGACAGCCCGGCATTGCAAGAAGAAATAGGGTTTACCGTAAAAAGGAAATAAGGCCTCCATCCCTGCCACGACATCCGGCAGAGGGCCGAAGAACATCCTTTCAACAGGATTCTATAAGTGTAAACGCCGTGGCAAGTCGTTCCATACTTCTTGCCACCGGCCACTACACCGATCCGACCATCCGGGAGCTGACAGCGGTCAGTCCTTCAAAAAAGAATTAACGAACTAACTCGTGAGAGTTACGTATACATTTAATTAATACTAAAATAGTAGTAATGAGCCGGCCCCGAATACCGCGCCCTGCACTCAACAGGACGCATATTCCCTCTCAACTTATCGCCGACAACACTCTTTTATTTGACTATAAACCTTGACGGGGCCGGTTTCATTTATACTATCCGAAAAAGTGTTTCACCCTAATGGAACAGTTGTTTCTCCTAGATGAAACACTTGTTCCATTAGGGTGAAACACTTTTTATTTTGAAATGTAAACATTCAGCTTTTTACACAAAAAGATTCACATTCTGTATATTTTCCTTACATTTGCTCCATTGCGACTAGCATTGAAAACAAAGAAAGGAAATGATCGGGACTGAGATACACAATTTCAATACGTTATACACCAAATTCTACAGAAAATCCTTTCTGTTCACTAAATCGTATGTGCATGACGAATGCATTGCCGAAGACATTGTGTCGGACGTTCTGATAAAATTATGGGAGATACTAAAAGAGAAGGAGATTGAACATATCGAAGCCTTACTCTTAACCACATTGAAAAATAAATCGCTCGACCACCTGAAACATGAAGCGATTAAAACGGAAGCGATCAGCACCTTAACGGATATGAAACAAAGGGAGCTGGATATCCGCATTTCTACCTTGGAGGCTTGTAACCCGGAAGATATATTCTCTGCAGAAGTACAGCAGATCATCACCACTACCTTAGCTCTCCTGCCGGAACAAACCCGTCGTGTTTTTGAAATGAGCCGCTTCGAAAATAAAACAAACAAAGAGATAGCAGAAGAACTGGAAATCACTGTCAAAGGTGTTGAGTATCACATCACAAAAGCTTTAAAACCACTGCGGGAGAATCTGAGGGATTACCTGCCTCTCTTCTATTTCTTCTTTTTTTTCCATTAATTTTTCATATTCCACTAGGGTTACCGGGGAATAAATCGTTTTAATAGTAGTGAGGTAAAATATGCCTCAAAATATTGAAGAGAAGAATGAATCTGGAAATGCTACATAGATATATAGCAGGCGATGCGACTCCGGAAGAAAAAGAGGAAGTTACCCGCTGGCTGGATGCTGACAAGAAAAACATGAAGGAGTTTCTTGCACAGCGAAAACTATATGATATATCTATCTGGCAACAGGAATTAACTATCCCCTCGGCAACAAAGCAAAAGCAATGGACACTCCGAACGATATCCATCGAACTTACAAAAATAGCTGCCATCTTCATTCTGGCTTTTACCGTACTTTATTCATTTCTGATGAACAAAGACAGCTCAGATCCAGCTATTATGCAAACAATCTTCGTTCCACCCGGACAACGTGCAGAACTCACGTTAACCGACGGAACCAAAGTCTGGCTAAATGCAAAAACAACATTTACATTCCCCAATAAATTCACAGCTAATACCCGTAATGTAACTTTAGACGGTGAAGGGTATTTTAATGTAACCAGAGATACGAAGAAACCGTTTCTTGTACAGACAGAAAAATACAACATCAAAGTACTTGGTACCGAATTTAACGTAACCGCCTATTCCGGTTCGCCAGTCTTTGAAACCGCCTTATTAAAAGGAGCTGTTGAAGTATCTTCACCGGCAACATATTCCAAAGTTTACTTAAAACCCAACACGCGTACTTACGAAAGGAACGGGGAATTAAGGACAGGTATAATAGAACACCAGTCTTATTTTCTGTGGAAAGAAGGGTTGATCTGCTTCTTCGATGAACCGGTCGGTAAAATGATCGAGAAACTGGAGTTATATTACGATGTGAAAATAGATGTACGGAATACAGAATTACTTAAAAACCGTTACTCCGGGAAATTCCGGACGAAAGACGGCGTGGAACATGTATTAAAAGTACTCCAGCTAAGACACAGATTTACTTACACAAAAGATAATGACTTGAATCTGATAACCATTAAATAATTAATCACAAAAACAGTCTGCCTATGAAATAGAACACATGAAAAAACAAAAACCGGAAAATGCTCCAACACTTTCCGGTTCAAAGTAAGTCAATACCCGACTTCTTTCCTTAAATATCTAAGTATTAACTAACACAGTTTACAAAAGTATGAAAAATATTTTGTACGGGGATTCTCTTGTCCCATTTAAACCACATTTTAAACACATATTTCGCATTATGAAATTTGCTTTTGTGTATCTCTTTATCTTCATATCTGGGATATTTGCAACGGAAGCTGCTTCTCAGACTATGAAAATTTCTATTGTAGCGAAAAACATCTCAACACGAGATCTCATGCAGGAGATAGAGAAACAAACCGATTATCTGTTCGTATATAAAAAAGACGAAATAAACCTGCAACGTAAAGTAACCGTAAATGCAACCGATAAAACAGTTGCAGAAGTATTAAACCAGGCATTTGGACGGACCGATATCGTCTATGCAGTAGAAGGTTCAAACATTATGCTAATGAAGAAAGGGGAAGAGAACTACCCTTCTGCAGTTGCACAACAGAAAGGACGTATTATCAATGGTGTCGTTACCGATACCAAGGGAGAAACAATTATCGGAGCGAATGTCTCAGTCAAAGGTACAACCATCGGTACTATTACAGATATAGATGGTAAATTCTCTCTGGAAGTTCCTGATAAAGCTCAGTTACAAGTTTCCTATATAGGTTATTTAACTCAGGATATAACAGTAGGAAACAAAACATCACTGGATATCCAACTTGCAGAAGACACACAGAATCTAGAAGAAGTCGTTGTTGTCGGATACGGTGTACAAAAGAAAACAAGTATTTCCGGCTCTATCGCAACCATTGCACAGGAGGATATCAAGAAATCTTCCACATCCAATCTGAGCGAATCATTGGTAGGACGTATGCCGGGTTTGATTGCCGTTAACGAATCGGGAAAACCCGGATCGGGTTCTAAACTGTTAATCCGAGGACAAGGAACCTGGAATAACAGTGACCCATTAGTAATCGTGGACGGTATCGAACGTGATTTCAGTAATCTCGACCCGAACGAAATCGAAAATATCTCCGTACTGAAAGATGCAGCCGCCGCAGCCGTTTATGGTGCAAGAGCTGCCAATGGAGTTATCCTGGTAACTACCAAACGCGGTAAAGACGGCAAACCGTCTGTCAAACTGGATACCTATTACGGTTTAAAAAGCGTAACACGTTATCCGGATCTAGCAAGTCCGTACGAATGGGCGACAACCCGTAATAAAGCTTATCTGATGGATGGTGTTGATCCTAACGATACCCGTATATTTTCGCAGGAACAACTGGATAAATTCAGAAATGGCGAACAGGGAACCGACTGGTATAAAGAAACATTCAATAAAACAGCTTCCCAGTATTATGCCAACCTCAATCTTTCCGGAGGTTCGGAACGGGTAAAATATTTCGTTTCACTAGGTCACCATAATGAAGACGGATTAATCGACAATTTTGATTATAAGAAATACAATTTCCGTTCCAATATTGATGCGAAGGTAACCGAAAGACTGAATATCTCGGCTGATGTGGATGCAAGTACAAGAACCTACGATACTCCAGGGTGGAACCCTGAAGATTTATACCATTATGTAGCCCGTCAAAATCCGACTCTCCCAGCTTATCACCCTAATGGCTTACCAGCTAATACCAACGGGGAACATTTGCCGGAAATGGTACACAATTCAGGAAATAACAAGCAAACGTACAATGATTTCCGGGTAACATTCAAAGCTGATTACAAAATACCCGGAATCGAAGGGCTGATAGCCAAAGGTATGTTCTCTTACGGAAAAAACTATATGTATAATAAGAAGTTCTTTATTCCGTACAAAATGTATGATATAAATGAAAACGGTGATATTATAAATACCAAAGTTGTAGGAGAAAAAACCAAACTGGACGAAAAATTCGATCAGGGAGACGGTTATACTTATAACCTTTCTTTAAACTACAATCGTACATTTGGCAAACATGATGTCGGTTTACTTTTCCTATATGAAGAAGAATCTTCCAAAGGGAACGAGTTCTCGGCTTTCCGCACAAACTTCGTATCAAATTCAGTACCTCAACTCTCTGCCGGAGGCGATACCGATAAAACCAATGCGGGCAAAGCAAACGAATGGGCACGTAACGGTTTAGTCGGACGTATCAATTATGCTTATGATTCCAGATATATGTTTGAAGCATCATTCCGCTATGACGGTTCAATCACATTCCCGAAAGGACACAGATACGGATTCTTCCCCTCTGTTTCCGGAGCCTGGAGGATATCTAACGAGTCTTTCATCAAAGACAATTACTCATTTATCGATAACCTGAAATTAAGAGCATCCTACGGAACATTAGGTAATGACCAGGTTAAATTATGGCAGTACATGTCGGAATTTGTGTATTCTGACGTAGCTACCATAGGAGGAGGTAATGTCAACAGTATCGCCGTTTATAAAGATCTGTTCCCTAATCCTAACATTACCTGGGAAAAGTCATCTACATTCGATGTCGGACTGGAAGGTTTGTTATGGCAGGGTCTACTGGGATTTGAAATTGACTTCTTTGCAAAAAGAACCAAAGATATCCTTGCCCCGCAGATCAGAACTATTCCGGAAACATTCGGAGCCACATTACCTGACGTAAACTACGGAATATTGGATAACAAAGGATTGGAAATATCACTTACCCATTCTCATCAGATCGGTGATTTCACATACAGAATCGGAGGAAACTTCAGTTTTGTCCGTAATAAGGTTATCCAGTTCGATGAAAGCGAAACAACTCCTGATTACTATAAAGTAGTAGGCCGTCCTTTCACCCATACGTTAAGTACAAGCGGAACAAAAGTTTCATTAATGGATAACACGACAGAAAAGATAGGTCGCCCTTATGCCGGACTTGTCGGGATGAAAGCACTAGGCATATTCCAGTCACAAGAAGAGATCGATGCATGGCCTAAACAGTTCAACGGCGGTCAGAAACCGGGTGATGTGAAATATGCAGACGTGAACGGCGACGGGATGATCAATGAAAATGACCTGATCGTTGTAGACCGTTACGGATCGATCCCCGAAATTATTTATGGTTTTAATATTTCCTGCGGATGGAAAGGATTTGAATTTAGTGCCCTATTCCAGGGAGCTGCCCATAAATCGATTATGCTGGATGGATATGGAACAACCATGTTTTTAGATGGGTCCAGCAATTATTACAGCTATCTATCTGAAAATTCATGGTCTCCGGAAAACAGAGATGCTCAATATCCGAGAGCTTACGTTGGAGGAAACTCCAATAACAACAGAGCCTCCAATATATGGGTAAAGAATGGCAACTACCTGCGTCTGAAAAATATTGAACTATCTTACACATTCCCCAAATCATTACTCGGAAAAACAAAAGTAATTAACGGTTTGCGTTTATATATCAACGGAACGAATTTGCTGACATTCGACAAACTGGACATTATGGACCCTGAAATGACAGGTGGTTCGGCTCAGTATTATCCGCAAATGAAATCCGTAAACTTTGGTCTTAACTTCACCTATTAAAAAAAGAAATCATGAAAAAATATATTCTATTATTTAGTGCTGTTTGTATGTTTTCATGCAATGATCTGTTCGACAAAACAAATCTGGAATCAATGGGGTCGGACATTGTATGGCAGGACCCTCTCCTGGTTGAAACATATGTAAACAATCTCTATGCCAAATATCCCAGCTGGAGCCGCGAGGAAAACGACTTTAGTGATGAAGCCAGAAACGGCTACCGGACACATAATGCATGGAAAGTAGTGAAAGGAGAATGGGGATTGGAAAATAATCCGATGGCATATTGGGCTTATGGCTATATCCGTAAATGTAACGAAATCTTACAGAACATAGACGACGTAACAATGGATGCCAAGTTAAAAGACCGGATGAAAGGCGAAACAACCTTTTTCAGAGCTACTGCTTATTTTAAAATGGTAACCCGCTATGGCGGCGTACCTCTTATCCTGGAACCTCAGACATTTGAATCGGAAGACTTTTACCCGAAACGGGCCAGTATCGATGAAGTATTCGACTTCGTTACAAAAGAATACCAAAAAGCAGCAGAACTCCTTACAGAGTTTAAAACACAGGATAGCAACAATTTCGGACGTGTTACCTGGGGAGCCTGTAAAGCAATGGAAGCACGTGCCTTCTTATTTTGGGCAAGCCCTCTGTATAATACTTCACAGGATATGTCTCGTTGGGAAAATGCCGGCAAGTTAAGTAAAGAGGTTATAGAAAGTAATCTCTATGAATTGAAACAGAACGTACGTGATCTGTTCCTGGATTATCAGTCACCGGAAAATATTTTTGCAATCTACTATAAAATGCCCGAACGATATAATGGAGTAGATGCCATGTGTAAACCTCTTGGCATAGCTAACGGAGATGCCGCCCATTGGGGACCGCTACAGGAACTGGTTGATGCATTCCCGACTATCAACGGTCTGGATATAACAAATGACAGTGCTTATGATCCTGCCAATCCATATGCCAACAGAGACCCGCGACTGAATGCTTTCGTTGTTGTCAATGAAACACAATATTGCGGCCGTACACAGTACAGTTATTTCGATCTGGGTACTATCGATCCTTCTTTTCCAAAAGAAGAAGCAGACAGATACAAATCATGGGAAGCCAAGGGAGAATTCCAGGATGCAGTCGGTTCAGCCCATAACTCTCTGACCTCTTATCTGTGTCGTAAAGTGATTAAAGAAGATCTCCCCAAAGACGGTTATTCCTATGGCTGGGGAAGCGAAACCCCGTTTATCGAAATCCGTTTAGGAGAAGTGTATCTGAATTATGCGGAAGCATTAAATGAACAGGGAGATATCAACGGTGCTTGCGAACAATTGAAGATAATCCGCCAGAGAGCAGGTATATTGAATCCCGAAGTCCCGGCCAAAAACAGAGCCAATAAAGATGAACTTCGCAAATTCATCCAGAATGAACGCTATATCGAACTTTGTTTCGAGCAAAAAAGATACTGGGATTTACGCAGATGGAAAATTGCGACGACTCGCTTGGGTGGTCAGAAGTTCTCCGGTATGAAAATATATTTAAACCTGCTGAACAATTCGGATATCATAGCTTCGGATGCTTACAAAAAGGCATCTTTCAGTGAGCAGCTGGATATGTTAAGAAAAACATGGACCTACGAACGCTATACAGTTGACGAAGCACCTTATGTTTTCGACGAAAAGATGTATTTTATGCCTATACCGCGTAATGACATGGAAACAAATCCGAATCTGGAGCAAAACACGGGTTGGTAATCGATTTCACAGAATAATAAAATTAAACGACGATGAAACATTTTATATATGCTATATTTGTATGCCTGCTTATGCTGACAGGCTGTAACAATGAGGAACCAGGTTACGGGTATAAAGACCCGGTCGTATATTTCTCAAGAGCCGGTATTCTGGAAACCAATATATCTGGTAGTGAAATTCCGGTATCCGTCTATTGTAGTGGTAATCCGGACAGAGCAGCAGTTTCTGTCTCAGCCGAAATAGACAGGTTATTATACGATTCTTTTGAACAGAAAAGTGAATACCAATTGGTTCCTGAAAGTTTTTATACTGCTTCTTCCTGGGTAATAGATATACCTAAAAAGGAACAGTTAGGAACATTCAATATCCCTATTCAGACTTCTACTCTCAGTGCAGGCAAATATGTATTGCCTTTAAAATTGACAAACTCATCTCCTTTCAATATTTTGAAAGATAAAGATGTACTCTATCTCACATTCATAATTGAATAAAAAGATCTGAATTACCTGCCTTTTCTTCGTATAGGGCAGGTAATTTTTTATCCGGATATACGAAATAAGAATAAAAGAACTCCTTAAAACAGAATATCATGAAAACAAAATTATTCTTTCTATTATGTATCTTTATTCTGTCTTCGGCAGGAATAAATACGTCGGCACGTGACCTTTCACCGGAAAAGCATCCGGATAGTTCCTCGAAAACATTAAAAAGAAGCGAAAGTTTCCTGGGTTTTCATTTTGATTTTCATGCAGGTGTGGATTGCAATGAGATAGGTAAAAGACTCACGGAAGAAATGATCGATTCTCTGCTTTTACTCACCAAACCTGATTATATCCAAGTTGACTGTAAAGGTCATGCAGGCTATTCCAGCTATCCAACGCAAGTAGGGAATCAGGCCCCTGGTTTTGAAAAAGACATTTTGGACATATTCAGGAAAGTAACCCGGAAACATAACGTTGCTTTGTATGTACATTACTCGGGGATTTGGGACACACGCGCCATGCAAATACACCCGGAATGGGGCATTGTACATCAAGATGGCACATATGACCAGGACAAAGCAGCTTATTTTGGTCCTTATTCCGACAAATTACTAATTCCTCAACTAAAAGAGATAGCAGCCAAAGGTATTGACGGGGCATGGATTGACGGAGATTGCTGGAGTGCCATACCCGACTATTCCCTCTATATGCAGCAGTTCTACACAAAAGAAACCGGCAAAAAGATAATGCCCAAAAACGGAGAAGAGGGTTATCCTGAATTTCTGGAACTCAACCGGAAAGCATTCCGTTTGTATATGAAAAAATACATGGATGCCATTCATGAAGCCTATCCCGGATTCCAAATTACAAGTAACTGGTCTTATTCTTCTATGATGCCCGAGAAGATAGACACACCTGTCGACTTTCTTTCAGGTGATGTTGCCGGAAAAAATGGTGTCTATAGCGCAGCTTGGGAAGCCCGTTGCCTGGCATTACAGGGAAAACCGTGGGATTTAATGTCATGGGGATTTAATTTTAACCAAACTCTTCCTTCCAATAAATCATTGGTCATGCTACAGCAGGAAGCTGCTGTAGTAATAGCCATGGGAGGAGGTTTTCAAACTTACTATCAACAGAACAGGGATGGTTCTTTAAAAACAATTTATTTCGACCAAATGAAAGAACTGGCTGCCTGGTGCCGTGCAAGACAAGCATATTGTCATCACAGTAAAGCCATTCCGCAAATAGCCCTGTGGTATTCCACCCACGCATGGAAAAAGGTACAAAAGAGCTTATATACCAGCGGAGAAAGCAAACGGATGGCGGAAACACTCAATATGTTACTCGACGGACGTCAGACTGTCGAAGTATTAATGGATCATTATCTAAAAGATCACATTACCGATTATTCACTGGTTGTCTTACCTGAATGGTCGGATGTCGGGGCAGAAATGAAAGAAATCGTTTTGAATTATGTGAAAAACGGCGGCAATCTTCTGATTACCGGAGTAGATGCCAGTTTGGCTTTCAGCAATGAAACAGATGTAAGGCCTGAAGAATTCACACAAAACGGTCATGTATTCTTGTTTGCAGATGGTCAGAAAGCAGCATTAAATACCAGGTGGCAAAAAGTCATTCCCGGCAATCAGACCAAAACTTTCGGCATAATGAAAACATGTGATGATCCTTACTACAATCAGGAAGAGACTTATCCAATGGCTACTATCAGTCCTTATGGGAGAGGAAAAATAGCCGCCATATACTGTGATCTGTCTGATCCTTATCAACAGAACCGTTCTGCAAATATGGCTCAAATATTTAATTCTCTTGTAACTACGCTCCATTCCAAACCATTGGTAACAATCAGCGGTAACGGTCGCATGCACCTTGTCTTAAATCAAAAAAAGAATGACTGGATAGTGAATATCATCAATATCGATGGAGAACATAACAATAGCCTGGTATCTGTTTATGATACTGTTCTCCCCACAAGTCCTGTTGAACTAACAATAGATACTGATAAAAATATAAAAGGAGTAACCCTACAGCCTGAAGGAAAGAAACTCTCTATAAAAAAGGAAAAAGGAAAATATGTTATATCTGTTCCTCCAGTTTGTATACACAGTATTGTACAACTGTCTTTCTAAAGAAAAGAAATAGTATTTCTATTATTCAACACCCGGTTCCTCTTCTGCAATTCAAAAAAGAATTCTTTCTTTTAGCGGATTTTTATAGTTCGAGTGTTTATTATTTACGTGTCGGATAATTGATTCATCTGATATTTTATCTCGTTTATACAATAACAAAAAATAGTTATAAATAATAACCTTAAGAAATATATAACATGAACACTATTTCAAGAAGAAATTTTATCCGTAGAAGTAGCCTCACCGTTGCAGCTGGATTAACATTAGGATGCTTTCCATCCATTGCCAGTAGCTTTGCCATAAAACAATCAAAAATTACAGCGGGGACTATTCCGTTAGATAAGAAATTAGACCCGGCATGGGTCAAATCACTATATAAACGGGGAAAACCTACAATATACTCGAAATCACGCAATGAATTACGCTATATAGGCATGCCTGTTGGAGGAATTACTGCGGGAGGAGTTTATCTGGGGGGAGATGGAAGATTGTGGCTATGGGATATATTCAACGAGAATCAGGAAGGTATAGAACCAAAAGTCGTAAAATGGGAACATAAAGCCAATAACCGAGATATACATGTGAGAGACGGAGCCTGTTATCTGGAACCGGCAGAAAATATACGTCCATTAAAACAAGGGTTTGCTTTTCGTTTCGAATATGATGGTAAGACGATCTTCAGAAATCTGAATGCAGAAGATTGGGATGAAGTCTTATTTGAAGCGGGTTATCCTGTAGGTGTAGTACGTTATATAGACAAATCCATTCCCGTAGAAATAACGCTCCATGCTTACTCACCCTTTATTCCACTAGATGAAAATGATTCGGGACTGCCTGCTACAATACTTTCTTTCACTTTAAAAAATAATGGATCTACACCTGTAAAAACCAGTATTTCCGGTTGGCTGGAAAACAAGACAGGCATTTATTCCAGCAGGAAAATTAAAGGATATTTCGGTTCACTGATAAATCGTCATTCCAATAAAATTGTCAAACAAAAAGATTGGATTGCAGTAGATGAAAGTTTGGTCATTATGTATGATAATAAAGTGGATGAAATAAAAAAACAACCAGACTACGGAACAATGTGTATAGCAGCACTGGATCCATCTGCCCAGGCTTCTCCAGATATATATCCGGATAACCTTGTTAGATTATTCAGCCATATACAGGAAGAAACAAAAGAAAAACCTGTTCAGGAAGAATTAATAGGATCCGTCCGGACAGATTTTGACATCGCTCCTGGCTCTATCGTTTCATCTCATTTCATAATTAGCTGGTACTTCCCTAACTTAAAGATCGACGAGAGTATCAAAGATTCGGGAAGATATTATCAAAACCGCTTCACTTCGGCCTTTGATGTAGCACAATATATTCAAAAACATTTCAAACAACTGTCTACCCAAACTTTATTATGGGCTTCGACATGGCAAGATTCCACACTACCCCACTGGTTTTTGGAACGAACCTTTATAAATATAGATACCTTAGCTACCACCAATTGCCATCGCTTCAGTAGTGGTCGGTTCTGGGCCTGGGAAGGGGTCGGAGCTTGCGGTGGAACTTGTACCCATGTATGGCAATATGCACAAGCTATGGGACGCATTTTCCCTGCTTTAGAAAGAGATTGCCGAGAAAGAACAGAGCTAAACATTGCAATGAAAGAAGATGGAGGTATTATATTCCGAGCTGAAATGGAAACACGTCCTGCCATTGACGGACAGGCAGGTTCGATATTACGTTGCCTGCGCGAACATCAGATGAGTACCGATGATTCATTTTTGAAGAGGAACTGGGCTAAAATCAAAAAAGCAACCCAGTTCATTATTAACCAGGACCGGAATGGAGATGGAATGGAAGATACACCAATGGAAAATACATTAGATGCTGTATGGGATGGGGAAATAGCCTGGATAGTAGGATTATGTATTGCAGCAGTCAAAGCCGGACAAACAATGGCTGAAGAGATGAACGATACATTATTTGCTCAAATATGTGCAGATTATGTCAAAAAAGGGAGTGCAAATATGGATAAATATTTGTTCAACGGAGAATATTATATTCATCGCCCGGATAAAAAACTAGGACGGGCAAAACTCGGATCATATAATACTTGCCATATCGATCAAGTCATGGGGCAATCCTGGGCACATCAGGTAGGACTTGGATATATCCAGGATCCAGGAAAAGTTCGTTCTGCATTACGCTCGTTGTGGAAGTATAATTATACCCCTGACGTAGGACCTTATATCCAGGTTCACAAAGGAGGACGAGCTTACGCTTTACCAGGAGAAGGCGGGTTAATCATGAATACAAATCCTAAAAACGAGGCAAAACCTTACGGAGACAATGAAACCTGGCAATTAGGATATTTCCATGAATGTATGACCGGATTTGAATATCAGGTAGCAGCCCATATGATAGCAGAAGGTATGACAGACGAGGGATTAGTGCTGATCCGCTCTATATACGACCGGTATCATGCCGCAAAACGCAATCCTTACAATGAAATTGAATGTAGCGACCATTATGCTCGCGCAATGGCCAGCTATGGTGCATTTATTACTGCCTGTGGATTTGAATATCACGGACCGAAAGGATATATCCGATTTGCTCCTAAATGGAACCAGGATAATTTCAAAGCCCCATTCACAGCAGCTGAAGGTTGGGGTAGTTACGAACAAAAACAATCAGCAAATAAAATGGAATGCTCACTAATACCAAAATACGGACAAATACAGCTCAATATTTGTTCTGTAGAAATACCCAAGGGTAAAAAAGCAAAAAACATAATACTTTCAGTCAATACTCAAAAAATACCGGCAAAAATAAAGCAGGAAAAGTCTACTGTTACTATTCTTTTGCAAAATCGTATCACAGTAAAAGCCAATGGTATACTGAATATGATACTTGAATATTGAATATTTCCAGATTGAAAATAAAAAAATGGACTAAAGATGAATAAACAATGAATTAAGTTCTAGAAGAATTAAGATTTCCCTATCACATTCCCACTTGATTAACAGCAAAATACACATACAATGCTTTTACAATATAATTTACACAATGCTTAATCAAATAGGATTTTAACCACAAACCTTAGCCATTTATAGTCAAAAAGGACTATATTTGCCTGCATAAGGAGATACATTCTTCCAGAACTAATTACATCCATGTTTTTCAATCTATGGAAACAACGGCGTTAAATGAATCGAGAGAGAATATTGCTTTTGAGGATATCTATCTCTCTTATTTCTCGAAGATGAAACATTTTGCTAAGGAATATGTCATCTCAGATGAAGATGCAGAAAATATTGTGCAAGATGTTTTCATGGAACTTTGGGAGAAAAAAGAAATGCTGACAATGCATCTAAATCTTATCGCCTATCTATTCACCACTATAAAGAACAGGTGCCTGAACCACTTACGCCACAAGACCGTGGTACAGGAAGCAGCAACTCAACTACAAGAAGAATATGCAATTACCCTTCAAATGAACTTAAATTCATTGGACGTTTTCGACCAAAATCTATTTTCCGAACAGGATATTGAAAAAGTGATCTCCAAAGCCTTAGATTCACTTTCTGAAAAATGCAGGGAAATATTCATCATGAGTAAAATAGAAGGAAAAAAACAAAAACAGATTGCAGCCGAACTGAATATTTCTATAAATACTGTTGAAACCCAAATGGGGATTGCCTATAAAAAATTAAGAGTAGAACTAAAAGACTACCTCCCCATATTCATATTCTTTCTATATCTGTAAAAAATGAGTTTTTTTCATTTTTCTTTTAGCGGATTCTTTTCTCTTAGGTGTTTACAATATAACAAGCCAATTATATGGACGAACAAATTAAAAAATATTTCCAAGGAGAACTCGACACATCTGAAAGATTAAAGTTGTTGAGAAAAGTTGAAGCTAACGATGAATTAAAACAACAATTCATCGAATATAAGAACACGTATGCTTTACTTTCCCTCTCAGATCAAGTTGATAATAAAGAGGAAAATCAACGTGGATACATTCGTTTCAGGAGTATGGTCAGAACAAAGAAAATTCACCGGTTCTTTATGCATACGGTTGGTTATGCCGCTGCCATTGTCCTGCTTATAGTGTCTACCTATTGGTTTACAGTCAACCATTATTCAACAACTCCGAAGATAATCGCAGACAATACCTTATATGTGCCAGCCGGTCAACGTGTCAAACTCACATTACAGGATGGAACAGATGTATGGTTAAATGCACAAACAACATTTACTTATCCGGCTGTCTTTTCTGAAAAAGAAAGACGGGTTTCCGTTCAGGGAGAAGCATTTTTTGATGTTGCAAAAAATCCGGAAAAACCTTTTATCGTATCTTCCCAAGGAATAGAGATGAAAGTTCTTGGTACAAAATTCAACGTACACAGCTATCCGGGAGAAGAAAATATACAGACAAGTTTGATAGAAGGCTCATTACAAGTTTATTTCAAAAAATCAGAAAAAGAAGGAATCATTCTTAAACCGGATGAACAAGTCACAATAAAAGGTAGTTCGATGGAAGTTGGAATAATACCCCATCACAATCGTTTCCTATGGAGAGATGGAGTATACAGTTTCGAAAATGAATTACTGATCAATATCCTGAAAAAACTGGAATTATATTATGATGTAAAAATAGAAGTCAAAGATCCATCCATTTTCCAATGGGAATACACAGGAAAATTCCGCCAGCGCGACGGAATCGATGAAATACTTCGTATGATACAACGAATACATAAATTCAAAATTCAAAAAGATGAAGAAAATAACAAGATCATTTTAAGCAAATCATAATGTATAACCTAATAAATGAAAGCCTATGATATAATACCTCTTAAAAAAGATAACGGCAGATGCTGGAACCATCCGCCGTTAAGAAAATAAGCAAACACTGTCATTAAATTTTAGTATTCACTTAATAATTAGCAAAGATATGAAAATAAAAACTTTGTTACCACTCTTTATTGTACAAAATAGACACATTAAAGAATATTTTAGAATCATGAGAATATCACTCTTTATGCTTTTCGTCTGTGTTTTTCAGATGGTTGCCGTCAATACGGAAGCACAGAATGCTATCATAAAACTGGATGAGGAAGTTATATCTGTAGGGCAACTTATTAACCAGATAGAAAAACAAACAGATTATCTAGTTGTTTTCAGGAATAGGGAAGTAGATACGGAACGGACTATTGCTATTCACAAAAAATCCGGGAAAATAATCTCTTATCTGGAGGATGCTTTTAAGGATACGGATATAGCCTATGAATTTGATAACAAATATATTTTGTTGTTGAAGAAAAACAAAACGAACAAACCTGCCGTCATCACTCAGCAATCCTCTAAAAATATCACAGGTATAGTGATCGATCCGAACGGAGAAGCTGTTATCGGTGCCAATGTTTCAATTAAAGGTACAACTATCGGAACCATTACGGATATGGACGGCAAATTTAGTTTGGACATACCCAATAATGCCACTTTATTAATATCCTACATCGGATACATTCCACAAGAAATTCGCATCGGAAATCAAAACACTGTAAAAATCAATCTAAAAGAAGATACCCAAGCTATCGACGAAGTTGTAGTGGTTGGTTTCGGCACACAGAAAAAAATAAATCTGACTGGTTCCATAGGAACGGTTAAAACAGAAGAAGTTCTTAAATCACGTCCGGTAACCAATGTACAGGAATTATTAGCAGGAACTGTTCCCGGTCTTGTAATCAGTAAAGGCAGCGGAGCTGCAGGTTCCGGTGCTAATATCAACATTCGTGGAACATCCACTATAGGAAACAGTTCCGGTGTACTTATTCTGATAGATGGAATACCTGGTAATATTTACACATTAAACCCCAATGATATAGAAAGTATATCCGTATTGAAAGATGCTGCTTCTGCTTCCATTTACGGATCACGCGCAGCAAACGGAGTAATGCTTATCACAACAAAAACAGCTAAAGCCTCTGAACGACCAGTCGTTGAATTTTCAACGAATATCGGTATTCAAAGTCCTCAATTCAAACTAGATTTTGTAGGAGCTGAAGATTATATGAAACTGTATGATGAGGCAATGATGAACGACGGGAAAGACGCATACTACGGAGAACAAGGCATTCAGGATTTAAAAGCTGGTAAATATGCAGATAATCAATGGTATAAAGAAATATATAAAAAAAATACTGTGATCAATAATACCCACGTGGCTTTATCCGGAAAAGAAAAATCCATTACCTACCGTGTTGCTATTTCCAACGACTATCAGGATGGGACATTACCCAATAACACTTACAACCGCCTCATCATTAAGCCGGATCTACAATTCCAGGTTTTAAAGAATCTGAAAGCACGCCTTAATATGCAATACACGCAAACAAATATCAAAACACCCAGCGGTGGCGTGGAGGGATGGCAAAGCCAATCCAGCAGAATATCTCCTATCACGCCGATAAAAGAGAAAAACGGGTTATATGCCGTCGGTTCTCCATTAGCTGGCAACCCTATTGCCGGAGTAAATGAAGCAGGTTATTCCAAAGAAAGACATAAAGAGATGTTAGCCATCTTTGATGTTATCTATACTCCTATAAAAGACTGGAATATCAAAGCAAATATATCTACATATACGCATGATCAGACCACTAAAAACAGAAGTAAAACTTATTACTTATATGATGCCGATGGTAATATTGCAAAAACAGAAAATCTGATATCTTCTCTTAAAGATATCAATACCTATAATTTCAGAACCCAATTACAATTCACTTCAGACTATGCTTTCAGCATTTCTAATGATCATCATTTCAAAGTACTTGGCGGTTACTCACAGGAATATTACAGAGCAGATGGTTTTTGGGCTTCACGCGATAATATGCCTTTTGACGATATAGACGTATTAGGTGTAGGTAGCAGCAATAAACAAAATGGCAGTGCCGATAATGACAATAACGAATATGCTAAAGATGTTGCTATCCAATCCTGGTTTGCACGTGTCAATTATGACTATAACGGTAAATATTTATTTGAAGCAAATATAAGGGCTGATGGCTCATCCCGTTTTGCCAAAGGTCATAGATGGGGTATATTTCCTTCTTTCTCAGCAGGATGGAATATCAACCGCGAAGAATTCATGAGAGATGCCACTTGGTTATCCGAACTAAAACTAAGAGCATCATGGGGTACATTAGGAGATGCGGAAAAAGTCGGATATTATCCAACTGCACAAGTTTTAGCATACGATCCCAAAATTTATGCATTCAATAATAGTTTGGTCGGAGGAGCATATAATAATATTGCCATTAATAAAAATATCACATGGGAAACCTCGCAATTAACCAATATAGGTTTCGATTTCGGTGTAATCGATCAAAAAATAAAACTTTCAATAGATTATTTTAATAACCTGAGAAAAGATATTCTATATACTCCTCCTGTTCCTACAGAGTTCGGATTAACGGCTCCTTTATCAAACTTATTAAAAATGAGAAATCAGGGGATGGAGTTCCTGGCTGCATACAATGATCAAAGCGGTGATTTTTCGTGGGGCATCAGTACAAATGCCAGTTTTTCCAAAAATAAAGTTTTAGAAATGGGAGAATCTGACAAATGGATAGAAAACAATACCGTAACATATCTGAACGATCGCTATCAACTACCTTACGGATATGAGGCTGAAGGCTTATTCCAAAGTGTAGATGATATTAAAAATCACGCCTCACAAGGAAATGTTCTACCTGGCAATATCAAATTTAAAGATCAAAATGGAGATAAAATCATAGATGGTAATGACCGTGTTGTATTAAACAGGAAAATACCTATCAATTATGGTATCAACTTACAATTCGGATATAAGGATTTTGATTTCTCCGCTAATATGTACGGAAAACTCAATACAAAAAAATATATCAGCGGATATGAAGGTTGGGCTTTTTACCTGTCCCAAAATGCGCGTCCCATGCATCTAGATGCATGGAGTGAAACAAACAAAGATGCAACCTATCCAAGGTTAACAATGTCAAACACTTCAAATGATACACAATATAACAGTTTCTGGCTACGTAAAGCCGATTTTCTGAAAATTCAGAACATACAAATCGGTTATACCGTACCAAAAGTTATATTGGAAAAAGTGAATATTCAATATTTAAGACTATATCTGTCAGGACAAAACTTGGGTACAATTTCCGGATATGACGGGTTTGATCCTGAAGGAGGATGGTATCCATTATCGAGAACTTTTGCATTTGGTTTAAATCTTCAATTTTAATAGCATATGAAACACTATAGTATTTATATATTGTTAGCATCAGCACTTACCTTAGGTAGTTGTGCCGATTTCCTGGACAGAGATCCATTATCTCAAGCATCAGAAAATACATTCTGGCAAACAGTTGCCGATGCAGAAAAAGGAGTGAACGCTTTATACCCTTTATTACCAGGAGAACGGGACTTCTGGAGAGATTGTGAAAGCGATAACTCATTAATGACAAACGCATGGGGAGAAGGTGGACTCGGATACATTTGTCAGGGAATTCATAACGCAGCTACCAGCTATTTGAAAGAGGAATGGAAATATGATGATATTTACAGAATTCTTTACTATATCGACAAATTAAACGATATGGATATCGATCCGGTCAAAAAACACCGCTTCGAAGGAGAAGCTCGTTTTATTCTTGCCCTCAAATATTATCGTATGACGCGCCATTTCGGGGATATTCCTCTAATAAAAGAGAAACCTATTGAATTGGACAAATCGGCATTACCCAGAAGCCCTAAACAGGAAGTATTGGATTACGCCATTGAAAATATCAATAAAGCAATCGAATATCTTCCGGAGACTTATAGCGGTAGTGATATAGGCCGTATCAATAAAGGTGCAGCACTTACATTGAAGGCGGATATATATCTGGATATGGCCAGCTATAAAAAATTCCATCATAATCAGGATGCAACCGAACTTTGGAAAGAAGCTGCCGATGCAGCCCAGCAAGTCATCGATATGAATATATATGATTTGGAAGAAGATTTTGCTTATATATTCAAATCAGAAGCAAACAACAACAACAAAGAAGTCATTCTCGCCAAACAATACTTAGAAAATGAGATAACCCACATGCTGCCTATATTAGCTTCTCCAACAGGCGTAGGAGTAACCGGAGGAGGATGGGCCAGCTTCTGTCCAACTCGCTTGCTGGTTGATTCTTATCCGTGTACAGATGGTAAAAGCATTTATGAATCGGATATGTACGATATGAACAATCCATGGGATAACAGAGATGCCCGTTTGAAAAAGACATTCTTCTTACCCGGATATGAATGCCTACGCCCCAACGGACAATACGAACCGTTCATGCCACATCCGGCTTATAATAAGCCAGAAGCCATAGGAACCAACGGAGCTGGTGGCGGTATTACCGGATACATGTATCTCAAATACAATGATCTTGAGTTGACTAAGCCTACAGATTCCTGGACAAACTTCAGTTTGTACAGATATGCGGAAGTACTGTTGATACAAGCAGAAGCACTTAATGAATATGACCCGGGTAATCCGAAAATAGCAACAGCCGTAAATAAGATCAGAACACGGGCCAATTTACCGGGAATTGACAGCTATCTTACTAACCAGGAAAAGGTCAGAGAGACCATCCGTGAAGAAAGACAACACGAATTTGTTGCTGAGCACAAACGTTATTTCGATATTCTCCGCTGGAAAATTGCAGAAAAAGTCTTGAATGAACCAGGTTACGGCATCAATAAAGATGAAAATACGGCAATTGGAGATTATACACAAGAAAAATTCCTAGGTCAGAACAGAAGTTTCGATCCAAGTAAACATTATTTGTGGCCGATTCCACAAAATGCAATTGACAATAATCCGAATCTGATTCAAAATCCTAATTGGTAATAACAAAAGGGGTCGATACGGACAGGAGATTATCCTTATCGACCCTTCATCTATTAAAATAAAGTACCATGAAAAAAGTAGTATTACTGGCAGGGCTCTTACTATCTGTAACAGGTAATATAATAGCCCAGTCCACGATATTTTCAGATTCTATAGTAACTCTGAAAAATGATAAACAATCTTTGTCCTTCAATCTGAAAAATGGCTTGTTCGATATGACGAATGAGAAGGGAGAAAAAATCATTGAGAATGCCTATTTTCAAATGGGAGGTATACAATCTAAAGAAGACTATGTAGAAAGGAGTTATACCACCACAAGCATCACTGATGAATTAGGTACCGGGGAAATACTCAGCATAAGGATTCATGTCAAGGACTACGCAGATATCATCTGGCAAGCTATTTTACATGGAAATAACGACTATATGCTTTTTAATATGGGTGTAATAAACGATTCCCCCAAAGACTATCGGTTAATGGCTTTCTATCCGGTCATTTGTAATAACACTTACAAAAATATTGATAACAATACAAACTTCAAACTACTGGAAGGAGCCGGAGGAGGAGCCCGGACACTTGTCTTGGATAGCACTTATCTTGTTTCTTTCAATAACATGTTAGTCAAATTCGGAGATAATAAATCTCCCAATATTCTGGTAGCCGGTGGTGTAACATATAACGAATTTGAAAAGTTCGTCTCTATTCAGAAACATGATAAGAGATTAAGTATAAGGCTTTTCTCCGAAGATCCTGTAGGCAAATTAGTCGATAGTAATACCGAATATATTCCCAATGAAAAATTTTATTTATGCCTCAACAACAAAGACCCGTTTACTGCCCTTGAAAAGTATGCACAAATTCTGAAAACCGCCCAAAAGATTAAATTGAATATGTATGATTTCCCCACGGAATGCTTGTGGTATGCCAGTTTTTATAACAATGAGGCAGGAAGACGTAAATTCAATGACACCAAAGGAGCTGTTGAAGAAATGGATAATGCCATTAAATCCGGTATAACGGATTATACGCGGGTAGCTATCCGTTTGGTTCCCGACGCCTATGGTAAAAACAATCAACAGGGATGGTGGGATGACAAACACTGGAGAATGTATGGAGAAGCAATGTCTACGGAAGGCCCTCATCATATCGAGCCATACCTTACAACTAAAAGTTGGTCTGAAGCAATCATAAAAAAAGGAGGAATACCTATTACCTATTTTCAATCCGGAAGACGTAGCGAAGATTATGCACGTCAATATCCCGAACATATGCTTTTCAATGAATCATATAAAGTGATCAATATGCCGGAACGGTTTACCCACCGGGTGAATATAGGCAATGGATATGATGCCGGTTATTTCAATCACTGGTGGACAGATAAAATGCTCTGGAGTTATGATTTTACAGATCCTGGCTTCATTTCTCATATGAAACAGGTATATAATAATCTGCATAATGCCGGAATAAAAGGAATAATGTACGATTATCCGGAAGTCACGGCATATGCTTTTGAAGGCGGTTTCGAAGATAAACACAAAACAACCGCATGGGCCTATAGGAATATGTTCAACCTGGCCTATCAGGGGTTAGGAGAAAATTGTTATTTGGACGAACGTAACTTACTCAGAGGATCGGACATCACTCTCGGATTGGTAGCTTCACAAAGAGTATGGGCAGATACAGACGGTATTTCTCCGGAAATGGTGACACGCTGTGGATTACGCTGGTATAAAAACAGAGTCGTCGTTAATTATGATATGGATTCTAAAGATCCTAGTGATGCTCTTCCTCTTGAACGGCAGGATGGGAACCGTTCATTACTAACCATGTGTTATGTCACTAGCGGTCGTTTCCTTTTAGGACGAAGTTTCAACCAACTTTCCAAAGAACAATTACACGATATGAGCCGAACCTTTCCTTACCATACCACCTCGCAAAGTGCACGCCCATTGGATGCATTCAATGAAGGTGTCTTATATCCACAAGTATATGATTTCAAAGTTAATCCCTCATGGCATCAATTAACTTTCTATAATCACAATATGGATAAAAGCAAACCGGAATTAAATACAATTCAGGTTACACTTGGTAACTCTCTGAACGAGGGTGGAATGGCTTTAGAACCTCAGGCCTCTTATTACATATATGATTTTTGGAACAATTGCTTTATCGGTAAATACAAAGGAACTGAGACATTGACACAAACGTTGAGGGAAGGCGAAGCACGTATGATGTCCATACATAAAGTAGAAAACAATCCGCAATTTATATCAACAAATCGCCATATCATGCAAGGGTACATCGATCTAGAGGATTGTAATTGGAATGATTCAAAGCAAACATTATCAGGAATCTCTTCTGTGATCAAAAACGAACCGTATAAAATTACTATAGCAACGAATGGTAAAACCGTTCAGAGCTGTAGTAGTAACAAAGGTAAAGCTGCTATCAAGCTTGTAGACGAAAAAAACCAACTGGTTGAACTTACTTTAATCAGTAAACAAAATCAAGAAGTTACATGGAAAATAACTTTTAATTAAGAAAAGATCATGAACAAACCTATTGCAGTCCTATTTTTACTGTTTCTCTTTCTTGTCTCAGCTTGCCAATCAAAGGAAAACAGAATATCAAATAAAAACTGGCAAACCGTCCTGCAAGAAAAGCTCCCGCTATTAGGCCACCGCAACTGGATAGTCATAACAGATATGGCCTATCCGTTGCAGGCAAAGGAAGGTATCACGACCTTATACGCCAGCGAGCCTTATACGGAAGTGCTGGGTACAGTCAAAAACATGCTGGATAACTCCATGCATGTCTATGCCCATACCTATCAGGATAAAGAACTGTCTTTCCTGGAAGAAGACTTCTGTCCGGGAATAGCCGGTCTGAAAGCAGAAATGAAGCAGGTTTTATCATCCTCCGAAATAATCAATATCGAACACGATCAGCTGATTGCCCGGCTGGACAGCATTAGTAATCTGTTCGAAGTCGTTATTATAAAAACAGGATTGACAAAACCCTACACCTCTACCTTCTTCGAGCTTGATTGTAAATACTGGGACAATAGTAAACAATCCATACTCAACGGACGGATAGCTGACGCAAAACAATCGAAATAGTCCGTTAATCCAACCTTGTACAGGAATTAATAAAGGGGCGAAACCTTCCCAGGTTCCGTCCCTCTTCTCTTTAGTACGTAGAATAGAAATTACATAAGTATGATTATGTGGGTGTATTTGTAGTACTGGTCGTATTCGTTGTTCCGCTTGTGCTATTTGTATTGGCAGTCTGAGTAGCAGCAGTTCCTGCAGCAGGAGCCTGTACTTTAACTGTTTCCCAATGGAACGGTTCGAACTGTGCATTCGGATCGACCCAGGATGCCTTTTTGGAAGCATAGATAATAAACGGGGCGGCAACTACAATTATTGCACCGATGATCAATACAGCAAACCAAACGGTATTACTACCGACTGAGATCTGGCTAGGCGGAATAAAACTCAAGATAAATGCCAGCAATGAACCACAGAAGCCAAGACCACCGATAAACCACATCAAACCGTTACCGTGTTTACCGATACGGAACGGACGGTTGGCTTTCTTCATCCGGTAACGTAATGCGATAGCTCCTGAGAACATCAACAGGTACATGATCAGATAAAGAATCACGGTCAGCTGTGACAAAATCTGGTAGAAACTCTGTACGGAAGGCATTACTACGAACAGCAAGCTCAATAAAGTAACAGCACATCCCTGAATCAACAGAATATTTTTCTGAACACCTATCTTGTTTGTTTTCTGGAAGAAAGGAGGCAGATAACCGGCTTTACCAACCGTAAAGATACCTTTTGACGGACCGGCAACCCATGTCAATACACCTGCCAGCACACCGAATGCCAATGCAATAGCAATGACCGGAGATAACCAGGAAGCATGGATAAATTTAAAGTAGTTATCGAAACCTACCAGCAAACTCTGTGTCAAGTTAATGTCTTTCTGCGGAATGATAACACCCAAAGAGAAAGTACCGAGCACGAAGATAAGAACAGTGATCAACGCACCGATAAATACAGCCTTCGGATAGTTCTTGGAAGGATTTTCCACATCTTTCACGTGGATACCGCCCATTTCCATACCGGCATAAAACAGGAAGATACTGGAAGCAAGCACCAGGTTATCGAACTTAGAAAAGTCAGGAAAGAAATCGCCATGGAAGTCCATGTTTGAATGACCACCCATAGCCAGGTAAACAATACCAAGAAGAATCAGTAGACCGGCCGGAAGAATAGTTCCCACAATACCACCGACTTTAGCAACCTTACCTACCCAGCTCATTCCCTTCAGTGAAATAAAGGTAGCCAACCAGTAAATGATCAACACCACTGCCAGCGTATACATTTTATTGGAAGCCAGTGTCATGTCGTGTACGTCATTCATCCCGATAAAGGCGATGGAAACGGCACCGAAAGTCAATACGGTAGGATACCAGATCGTACTTTCAATCCATTGTACCCAGATAGCGAGAAAACCCCATTTCTTTCCGTAGGCTTCCCCTACCCATCGGAAAACCCCACCTTGTTTGTCCTGAAACATCGCTGCCAGTTCAGCTGCCACCAACGACGTAGGGATCAAAAAGACAATTGCCGCAAATAGATAATAAAAGGCTGAACTTAATCCGTATACAGCCTCGGCTGGTAGTCCGCGGAGAGACACTACCGCCGTAACATTCATAATTGCAAGAGTAAAAACTCCTAGTTTTACTGCTTTTCCTACATTTGCCATGAATTTACTGTTTAAATGTGAATTTTGTTTTGTTTAGTTTCGCTTTAAATATGTCAGTAAAACAAATCGGTATTGTGTTAGTTTGTCAACAAGATGTCAAACTAGGTTAATTAACAGAATAGTGTTAAAAACAAAATGGGGCTTTCCACTGTTAGATAGCCTAAAATATTTTTATCTAAACGCCTAAATATTAAACACAATGAAGTCTGCTTTTAGCGATATTATTTATGAGAAAAGAGGAATATACGGGGTATTGCATGTTATCATTTTGTTACTTTCGCTATTCCTTATTGTAGTCATTTCAATTGATACATTTAAGAACATTCCTTTCATGACGCAGGGCTCGTATCTGAAAATACAGTTCTGGATATGTATGTTCTTCATTGCCGATTTCGTTTTGGAGTTTTTCTTATCAAAACGTAAATTATATTATCTACAAACCCATTTTATCTTCCTGATCGTATCTATTCCTTATCTGAATATTATTAATTATTACGGAATCGAATTCTCTCCGGAGATCACCTATTTCCTCCGTTTTATCCCGTTGGCACGCAGCGGTTACGCACTGGCTATCGTAGTGGGATGGCTGTCATCGAACAAAGCATCCGGCCTGTTCGTCTCCTATCTGACGATGCTGTTGGCAACAGTCTATTTCTCCAGCCTGATATTCTTCGTGATCGAACATAAGGTCAACCCGCAGGTAACCGGCTACGATGATGCGTTATGGTGGGCTTTTATGGACGTGACAACGGTCGGTTCGAATATATATGCCGTTACTCCGACAGGAAGGATATTATCGGTCCTCCTGGCAGCATTAGGGATGATGATGTTCCCGATATTCACTGTTTATGTAACCAGCCTGGTCCAAAATGCAAACAAAAGGAAAGCAGACTTTTACAAGATAGATGATACACCTGCCCCACAGCAGGCAGTGGCATCAAAACCTGCTGAAGAGAAAGAATAAATAAGGAAAATGATACCAAATCCGGTATTGTTTCAGATAAGTTACCTATATTTGCATATTATTGATATCATTATAGCATTAATATCATATATAGCAACTTATTTGATACAATGATGTATATTAAATTCATACCGGGAATTACCCGTAGCGAAGATATAATAACAGAATATGCCGCCCGCATTAAACAGCGCAGGCTCGAAAAGAATCTTTCCAGAAATAAACTGGCAGAGTTATCCGGAGTCAGCGCTGCCACATTGCGTAAATTCGAAGATGAAGGTAAGATATCTCTAGAATCTTTCATTGCTATTGCTGTCGCCCTCGGATACTCCGAAGAGTTGCTTAAATTAATGGAAACACCCCGGTATACAACTATCGAGGAACTGAATGACATCAATACCAATAAATCTAGAAAGAGAGGGAGAATATGATACGTGAAATATCCAAACTAAGCGTATATTACCATGACAGACTTGTAGGTATGATAGCCATTTCTCCCAAAGGTAACTGTGTATTTCAATATGACAAAGAATGGCTTACTGACGGTTTCTCAATATCTCCCCTAAAACTACCTCTCACAAACCAATTATTTGAAGCGCCTTCAACACCGTTCTACGGCAACTTCGGTGTATTTGCCGACAGCCTGCCGGATGGCTACGGTAGATATTTACTCCATAAGATGCTTTTGAAAGAAGGCATTGACGATTTTACTTTAAATCCACTACAACGCCTGAGTATTGTAGGCTCAAGTGGTATGGGAGCCTTATGTTATTTGCCGGAAACAGCAGTCGGTATATCCAAGGAGCTTCCCAGCCTCGACTCCTTACAGCAACTGGCTGATGATGTCTTAAATGAAAAGTCGTTGGATAACATCGACATTTTATATCACAACAGCGGAAACTCAGGTGGATGTCGTCCCAAATGCTTGCTCAATGTAGATGGTGAATCCTGGCTAATCAAATTCAGGCATACCTATGATCCGTCGGATATGGGACAGAAAGAATATCAATATTCACTTACAGCCAAAGCCTGCGGTATCAATATGCCGGAAACAAGATTGTTCGAAGGGAAATACTTTGGTGTAAAACGCTTCGACATCGACAACGGACAACGTATTCACACTATCACCGCAGCCGGATTACTGGACGTAGACTTTCGTTACCCTTCTCTCGATTATATCGCTTTAATGCAGGCAACCGGCTATTTAACCAAGCAGCAACCGCAGGTGGAAGAAATGTTTCGCCGGATGGTATTCAACGTATTGACCGGCAATAAAGACGACCATGCCAAGAACTTTGCCTTTTTATATATCAATAACGGTTGGCAATTATCGCCAGCCTACGACCTCACCCGCTCAGACGAAGGTTATGGCGGCGAACATACCACCTTAATCAACGGGAAAGGTCTCCCCGACTACAACGATATGATCGAAGCCGGTACCCGAATCCGCCTTCCCCGTAAAAAATGCAAAGAACTGTTCGATCAGGTATACTCAAACTGCGCAAAGATCATGTTAAAGAAATGGCATGATTTCTAATAAAAAAAGGCTGTGCCTAATTCCCCATGAAAGGGATAGCACAGCCTTATTTATGCCATGACAGCTGTTTATTCGCTTATGCGAACTTTATAGCTTTGGTCATTCAAACGGACAATGTAAAGACCTTGCGGCAATTGTATTTGGGCTTCGCTGGAAACCAGGGTTGATTTCACCAGCTGGCCTTGCATATTGAATACATTCACCTGGGCAGTTGCTTCCGGCTGGATATACAGAATACCGTCTGCTACATATACTTTCTGAACAGAAGCGTTGATCTCTTCATTGGCTGTTTCCGTATTCTTGACAATGCCATCGATTTTAACAACCATATCAGCTGTTACCGGTTCTGTCACGTAATTCATGTTGGCATCCGGTTCCAGTGTTTTATCACCAACAGTTACAACCGGTTTGGATTGATCATATTCTTCTTCCAATACCAAAGAGAAACGGAAACGTTCGCCTTCTTCTATCTGGGCAGCACCTTCGCCCGGAGTGGTTGTTGCACCTGTCAAAGTAGGTAGGGTTACAGTATACAAAGGTAAGAGAGATGGATAATCGTTTTCTCTGAATAACCAAGGTTTAGCACTTGCAGGGAATTCTCCATTAATTTCGTCAAAGAACTTCTCATCCTTTATTACTTCAGCACTCTCTGCATAGAAACTATTCTCATCTTTAGAGTCTCCAAATAAGAAAGCCGTATAAGCACATTCGATAGGTTTTGTAGCATTTTCACTCTTCAGTGTAGTTACAGCACTCCAAGAGTTTGACAGCATGCTTTTATAATTCGCAACGGCTATAAGACCTGCTGTATATATAGTTGTTTTACCACCTTCCTGCTTATTGTCTGCGATAGATGTGAAAGATTCTCCTACGCTTGCTACATGCTCAATCTGACAAGATTGAGCAAAAGCAGCCATTCCTGCTGTACGAAGTATCAATTCAGCTACATTCCCGGTAGCTTTATCCTCCATGGTACCACCGGTAAAACAATCAATAATATTTGAATTATACATCTCAGCTGCAATACCTCCGATCTGAACGAAACATTTTTCTCCGCCTTTTACTGCGACTTCATTCAGATACGTTCCATACGTGCGGCAATTCTCAACCGTACTATTAGTTAAACTAACAGCTAACCCACCAATGGCAGAACTGCTTACTTCCCCTTTAGCACGCACCGTATAGGTACCTTCTGTCGTACAATTGATCATTTTTCCTTCTACAACCTGAAAAGCTAGCCCACCTATCAGTACACTATAATCGGCACCTTCCAAATCATACTCAACTTTAGTGCCGACCATATGTATATTTTTGAGAGTTGCACCTTTGCAATATATAAAAAGAGCTCGAACTTGACTTTTAGAATTTTGTTTTTTTCCTGTTATTGTAAAGTTCTTGATCATATATCCGTCGCCATCATATGTCCCGCAAAAATAGGCTCCAGCTCCAATTACAGGCATTTTATCACCTTCTTCAAATACAATATCAGCTGTCTGCTTAAAGAATACCCCTTTCAAATTTTCTAAAGACTCATTCTCTGCTTTTGAAGTCAACTCAGCTAATTTCTGCAAATCTTCCTTTGTCGCAATCTGATATGGATCAGCTTCTGTACCCGTACCACCGACAAACGTGGCAGCATCCGCTTTGGTTTGAATCGGTGCGACATAATCGAACGACTCGATCGGTTTATCAATCTTCATCGATGCTGATACACTCGCATCCACTTGTGCTTGCACACCACACGCAACAGCCATAAAGGCTACTGCCAAAGTAAAAATTTTCTTCATACTCATTTTAATTTAAGTTAGACTAATTATTAAAGTTAGATATATTTTCAGCGTTAACATTTTTTAGGCGCACCGTCTAACCAACGTTGGTTAGTTCGAATAAGAGCCATTGGTCAGCTTGCTTAACCAACATTGGTTTGATGGTGTAACCAACGGCTCTCAGCTTCATTAACCAACAGTTGGTCAGAGAGGCTAACCAGGGAGGGATTATTCGATTACCGGACGATCATCCTCATCGTCTCCACCTGGTTTTTCACCTACATACAGTAAAACAGGGAATGTATAAGTTCGCGGATCTTTGACCAGTTTATTACCTGCACCGGACTGGGTGGTAATACTTAATGTATACTCTCCGTCGGTCAATGTCGGAAGCATAACGGTCAGTTGCGAAGGATTGTTATGAATAAGTAACGGGCATTTCAGCGGATCGCCGCCGGTCGGAACCAAGAATACGCCTACATTTTCAGCATCTCCTGCAACCTTGATATTCGAGCCATTAATCACTGCAGCACTGCCTGAAGTCAATAGTCCGTTTAATTCGCCGGTCGTAGAATCCGTAATCGAGTTAATAACCGGACCGGTGATAGCCGGTCGTGTCTGTACCTGTACGTCAGACAATCTGTCACGCAGTTTTTTACTGGGGATGAAAGTGGCTGAAAGTTTATGTTTTACGGGATCGAACGGAGCCTTTTCTCCATCGAAAGCTCCCAAAATATTTAACAAATACTGTCCTACACCATCGATAACGCTTTTGTTTTCGGCAATAGCCTCTATCTTTTCCTGATCGGCCATGTCAAGGATGTTGACGATGGTTTCCTTGCGATACTCGGTTCGTTTGGCCACGATGCGGTCAGCGATTTGTTCGTTACGTAAAGTCCCTGTGATGGCGGCTTTTGCAGTGTAGTCTCCTTTTTTCTCTGTGACGGCGTTGTCGTAGAGGTCGGCAGTTAGAATGATCTTTTCAGCCATGATAATGAATGTTTAGTGCCCGCGGTTAACCAGGCGTTTCCTTGTTTTGACCTTATTTGTGAAATAAGGGTAGTTCTTTATATTGGATTTTTTGCGGCTGAGAGTAGTCTTTTCTCCTTTTGAGAAGAATAGTGTGTGTATCAATGTGAGTAAAACAGGCTGCTAATGATACACTCCCTACTCCTTTTCAAGAGGGAAAAGGTTACCCTTAGTACCTCTATGCCCATACATTAACCTAAGCCTCCTAAATTTTTCATAAAAGCACAAATCATCCCCTACCCATCTAATTATAAGCAGATAAGTTTGTTCTTGTTTAAATAAAATATATATCTTTGCCCCGTTTCCACACTAGTACAGGTCCTTTTTATCATGGCCTGCATCAAATGGGACAAACACCCTTATTTCACAAATAAGGTCTCTTAAGCCCTCACTCCTACCAAACTATCCAGTCCCTTTATAATAATCTTGTTGGCAGCATTGAGCCTCGACTGGTCGAGTGCTTTCAGATAGAGGCGTGTTGTCCTTTCCGACGTATGGCCGAGTGCCTGGCTGATAACAGCTATCGGAGTGTCGTTACGCAATGCCTCTGTCGCCCAGGTGTGACGGAAAACATACGAAGTTAGATGGATAGGGATGACCAGACGTTGACCGATTTCTTTCAAACAACAGTTGTAATGATGAAGGGCTTTCTTATAGGCTTCATACTGCTGTTCACCGTTACTGCCTTCAGACAGAACGGGGAAGAGATAACGGCTACCGGGTTGCATGTATTTATCGAGCAGTCGTTGCATGCCGGGAGTGATGCAGACACGTACCAGGGTACCGGTCTTACAGCGGTTGTAGACTAATTCACCGGCGATAATATTGTCGGCTGTCAGATGCGCCAGGTCGACAAAAGGCAATCCGCAAGCCAGAAAGGAGAAAAGGGCAAAGTCTTTTGCCATCTCCAGCTCATGACTATCCGACAAATCCATCTGCACAATCTCTTCGATTGTTTCCCTACGAAGGGCACGTTTGGCAGTTTCTCCTTGCCGGAGGTTGAGGTGTGCAAAAGGCGAAAGACAGTTCGACGGTGCCAAGCCTTCGCGCACAGCCATATGAAAGATGGCACGAAAGCTACTCAGATAGCTGTTTATCGAATTTGTTTTCAGATGTCCCAATGACTGAAGCCAGTCACGGAAGCGATCGATCAAACCGGAAGTGATATCGTCAAACGACAGGCGATCGTCACCCCAGAACTGCCGGAGCCAGTTGGAGGAAGCTCGGTAAAGGTCGGCAGTCGAAAAATGCCCGGCCTTACGTTTACGCTTCACCAAAGTGTCGGCATAAGTGAAGAAAAAGGTTGTTGTCATCATAATAAAAATAATATGTCAATTTATAAAATTGTTCCATTTATGAAAAACGATACTCTTTAACAAGCTGAAAACCGGTATAATGGTTATCTTTGTAACATATTATAAATGCTATAAAAGGCCTATTGATATGAACACAGCAAATGGAGATACATTAAGAGTTAATATCTTTAAGGAACTAGTAAACCTGGATAGCGAAAAACTGAGTCAGGTTTATAAATACATAAAGAGTTTAACATCAAAAGAAGAATCGGATGTTTCCGTTTTACAAAACTTATTAGACGCTTCTGCCGATTATGCCTTAAAAGCCCATAAACGAGGAGAAATCCACTCTACTCAGGAGGTGATGGATAAGTTGGGAAAGGATATGGGATGGATGTAATCTGGACTATCCCTGCAGAAAATAGCTTGGCTGAAACTATTCGCTATATCAGATTGCGAACAGGAGATGCCACTGCTCGTAAAGTATGGCAAATGATCAGGGAACAAGTCGATTTACTATCTACAAATCCACACATGGGAAAAGTTGACCAGGACCTATCCTCTCCCAAATATCAATTCCGTTTTATCATTGTAAATAAAAGGAGTAAAGTATATTATTTTATTGAAAATGATTTCCTTTATATAGCATTAGTCAGAGATACCAGACAGGATATCAGAACACTTAAAGCGCTATTATCATCTCTATTTTAATCACTTCTCTGACAAGTCAATATCAATTAAACAAGCCTCCCGTCCTCTGAACGAGGAACAAAGAGGCTTGCCAATTAAAAGAATAAACTGTTCTATTCAGTAATTGTTACCCGGTCGCCATTAAAAATGGACAGACCCAGTTTATTCATTATATATTTGATCGCCAACTGAGCTTTCACAGAGTTTCCTGCGCTGTCAATTGGTGGAGCGAAAGCAGCGATACCGAACAGGCCGGGCATTACACCCATTACACCACCACCTACACCCGTTTTTGCAGGGATACCGGAGGTATATAACCAGTCACCGGTATGTTCGTAGAAACCTACGGTTGCGATCAGGGATGTGATCTTCGGTGACAATGAACTGTCGAATATCTGCTTTTTAGATACCGGGTTCAGACCGTCATTGGCAATAGTAGCTCCGCAGACAGATAATTGAGCTGCTGTGATTCCCAATGAACACTGACGGGTATAGAGGTCGAGCGACATATCCGGATCGTCGTAGATACGGTTGTAGTTCTTCAATAACCAGGCAATAGAGCGGTTGTTGAAGTTGGTGGCCGATTCCGACTTATACAGTTCGTCGATCAACTGGGGAGCGCTACCGCAAAGATCGGTAATGTTAGAAACAATGGCATCCCATTTTTTAGCAGAATCACCTATCGGCTGTACCATACTACAAGCAGTGATCGCACCGGCATTGACCAGCGGAGTAGAAGGATGATCCTTCTCCAGCAAGATAGCCATGATAGAGTTGAAAGGCAGTCCGGTTGCATCGGCACCGATCATTTCAAGCAATTTCTGTGCTCCGTACTGACGCAGAGCCAACACGGCTGTGTGTACTTTCGATACGGATTCTATACCGAAGCGGTATTCGGAATCGCCTAGCTGGATGATCGTCCCGTCCATCAGACAGACACTTATACCGAACAGGTTCTTATCGATATTGGCCAGATAAGGTATGTAATCGGCATTCTTTCCGTCTGTGTTGTTCTTAAACATCTGGTAGGCTTCCTGAGCCGCTTCCTTTATTTGTGAAACGGAAATCTTTTTATCCATACTCAAATAGTTTACTTTGTTGATTTGGGAATACCTGTGTGAGTGAATACAGAACCTTTTACTTTCTGGTTTCTGTCCTGTGCAATACGGGTTGGAGTAGGATATTCCAGTTTTTCCAGGTCGGCAATAGCATTGCTGATATCGCCCAGTAATTGATCTGCCATATCGCGGCTGAATCCCTGACGGACAACGATACGCATAACAACCCAGTTTTCAAGGTTTTCAGGCAATGTATATGCCGGAACCATCCAACCGCTCTGTTTCAGTTTATCCTGCAAATCGTATAATGTCCATTTGGCTGATTTAGCATATTCCGGTTTCAGATACCAGATAAACAATGGGTTCACCACTTCTTTACTGTAATTCTGGAACGGAGCCATCTTGCCGATTTCAGCATGCAGGTAATCGGCTACAGCCATACTGTTCTGCTGTACTTCCTTGTAACCCTGGAATCCTAAACGGATGAACTGATAGTATTGTCCCAGGATCTGAGCTGCAGGACGAGAGAAGTTCAAACCGACCTGAGTGATGTTTGCACCTAAATAATTTACACTGAAAGACATGGAACCCGGCAGGTATTTCTTGTCTTTCCATACTACCCAGCCTAAACCCGGATATACCAATCCGAACTTATGTCCGGAAGTACTGATGGAAAGTACCCATTTCAGGCGGAAGTCCCATTTAACCTCCGGTTTCAGGAACGGCAGGATGAAACCACCGGAAGCTGCATCCACATGGATAGGAATATCATAACCGGTCTTTGCATTGTATGCATCGAGAGCGGTATCCAACGCTTCCACATCGTCGTTCAGACCTGTCCATGTAACACCCTGGATAGGAACAATACAGATTGTATTTTCATCACACATATTCAGGGCTTCCTGCGGGTCGAGAGTGATATGTTCCTGCGTCAACGGTACCTGACGCATTTCGATCTGCCACAACTGAGCGAACTTTTCCCATACAACCTGGAAACCGGCAGAGATGACGAAGTTAGGTTTGTCGACCGGTTTACCCTGAGCCAATCTTCTTTCACGCCAACGCAACCAGGCGGCAACACCACCCAACATACATGCTTCGGAAGAACCGATCGCCAATGCACCGGATTTCCACTGTGCCTGTTCGGGGCTGTTCCACAGGTTAGCCATGATATTGATACATTTTGCATTCATCACAGCGATACGCGGATATTCCGTTTCGTCGATATAGTTGATGTTGATTGCTTCGTTCATCAACTTCGTTGCATAATCATCCATCCAGGTGGTGACGAATGTAGCCAGGTTCAGACGGGGTTGTGTCTGGGCGAAAGTTTCGTCTTTTACCATCTGATACGCAATCTCCGGAGTGGTAGGACCATCAGGAATTACGTCTACTGGAGCTGGATGCAACATCGCATTCGAGCCAAAAATCGCAGTTTTGGCATCACCTTCTCTAAAACTTGAATCTTTCATGTCTTTTTGTTTTTAATTATTTAAGAATTGGCGCAACCGACATTCGTGCGTCGATTTGTAGTGCAAAAACAGCCTCCATCGGCAATTGTTCTTCGATTTTGGTTAATGAGGGAATATTTGGGGTTTATTAAAACAATGTTATTTAAAATGAGGTAAATGGCACGCAGATGACACAGATCTGGCAGATTTACACGGATTAGAAGTTATTTTAAGAATAAGATCTGTGTTCATCTGCTTAATCTGTGTCATCTGCGTGCCATTTACAGACTTATATAACAATTCAGTAAAAATGAACATTCAGTCATAAGAATTGTTTCCTGTCTTATAAAACAGCTATTTAAGTATGAGAATACAGACAGGACAGGGGACGATTCCCCTCATCACATTAATAGGTATATGGTCGATCTCGGCACTGAACGCGCTGCCGGGGCTGGCTGTTTCTCCTATCCTGGGGAAGCTTTCGGCGATATTTCCGCATGCAACGGAACTGGATATACAGATGTTGTCGTCGCTGCCTTCCCTGTTGATCATACCGTTTATTATCCTGTCCGGAAAACTGACTGAGAAGATCAATAATATCCGGTTATTACAGATAGGGTTAAGCATCTTTGCCGTAAGCGGTATCCTGTATCTGCTCTCGACCAGGATGTGGCAACTGATCGCTGTCAGCGCCCTGCTGGGAATCGGTTCAGGACTGATCGTTCCTCTTTCTACCGGACTTATTTCACGATTCTTCATCGGCGCCTACCGGACAAAGCAATTCGGTCTGAGTTCGGCCATTACCAATGTGACACTGGTGCTGGCAACCGTGCTGACAGGATACCTGGCGGAGATCAACTGGCATCTGCCGTTCCTGGTCTATCTCTTCCCGCTTATTTCAATCGTCCTGTCGTTCTACCTGAAAAAGAATATCAGTCCCCTACCCGCTTCCGCTACCGTTTCAACCCAAGAGAAAGGGAAAGAAAGCGACCCGGCATTCGGTAAGTTCGGCATACAGGTCAGACACCTCGTACAGATCATGGGGTTTTACGGGCTGGCGACTTACCTCGTTATCATTGTCAGCTTCAACCTCCCCTTCCTGATGAAAGAATATCATTTCACCAGCGGCAATTCGGGTATCATGATCTCCCTGTTTTTCCTGGCTATCATGGCTCCGGGATTCGTACTGAACCAAATTGTAGACTTCCTGGGTAAGAAAACGAAATTCTATTGCCTGCTCTCGATCGCACTGGGGATGCTGCTGATCCTGGTTTCAAGAACGGAATGGCTGATCGGCTTAGGCTGTATCTTCACCGGGCTAGCCTATGGCGTTATCCAGCCGATCGCTTACGACAAGACCACCCGCACGGCTATCCCGTCGAAAGTGACGCTGGCACTGGCTTTCGTCATGGCTATGAATTATTTGGCAATCCTGCTATGCCCGTTCATTATAAATGTATTCAAAGATATGCTCCATATAGAGACACAACAGTTTGCTTTCCTGTTCAACATGATTATTGCCCTGGCAGCTGCCGTCTGGGCTTATATCAAACAGGATTCGTTCCTGTTCAACGACAGTTTCAAAAGTAATTAAAGGTGCATATAAACGCAAAGCTTATGAAGAATAAAAAGACAGAAGCCAACCTGAGTATGATCGTATCGAAAACCTTCAGCGGTTTGAATGCGAATGCACTCCGGTATTTACTCCCTTTATGGATCGCACCGCTGACGGGTGTCATGTTCCGATGTGTTTTCGGAGCCCTTATGTTTTGGATAATCAGTCTGTTTTGGAAACAGGACAAGACAACCCTGAGGGAAAAAGTCACCCTGTTCCTTTTGGGAGCGATCGGGCTGTTCGGCTTCATGTTCTTTTATCTGATAGGTGTCAGCAAAACGACCCCGGTTTCCAGTTCGCTGTTCAGCAGCCTCCAACCGATCTGGGTATTCATCCTGTCCGTTCTCTTCCTGAAAGAACGGATCACGGCGATGAAGATCATCGGTATTGCCATCGGATTGGGGGGCGCACTGCTCTGTATCCTGACACAGAAAAGCGATGACCTGGCATCGGATGCTTTTACCGGAAATATGCTTTGTATGCTCAGTTCAATTGCTTATGCTGCTTACCTGATCATAAGCAATGTCGTACTGGGCAGGGTCAGTTCACTCAATATGTTGCGTTACAGTTTCCTTGGAGCCGCTTTTTCTTCGCTGGTCGTCATGGCATTCACCGGCTTCGATGCACATCTTTTCAGCCATTTCGAATGGACTCCTTTCCTGGTCCTGATGTTCGTCCTCATCTTCCCCACAACGATCAGTTACCTGCTGATCCCAATCGGACTGAAATACCTGAGCACGACACTGGTCGCTCTCTACGGTTACCTGATACTGATCGTTGCCACCATCGTCTCCCTTTCCATCGGTCAGGACCGCTTCAGCTGGTACCAGATGATCGCCATTGCACTGATCTGCTCAAGTGTCTATTTTGTTGAAATAGCGGAAAGTAAAGATAAAGCCACTGCTTCAAAATAATTGGCATATTGGCACATTACCCCATTGGCATATTATTTTTTTCTCTTTCTTTGTAACAACTTATCCGTTGATCCCGTCTCTCTTATGAAGCTCTTCCAAAGCGCGCAAAAGGGAGGCGGAAACAAACCGGATTAATAATCATTTAATACAACAGAAAGATGAAACGATACTTTGTTATCCTGGCACTGATTTTGATCTGCCAGGCAGGAAATAGCCAGACAATGAACGACCTGTTCAAAGAATTTTCTAAAATAAACACATAGCGGATTTGCAAATTTGAGCAAAGCGTAGCGAATTAGCTGAAAGAGCGTTCGTTACGCTTTATTTTTCTATTGTGCAGAGCCAACGGAATGCCACCTTGAAGCCAAACGGTGCAGAAGTTCAGTTACCACCTCATTACCCCCGTAACGGGTGCAGATTTCTTGCTAAATGATTCTTTTTCTGCGATTTGCGTAATTCTGCGTAGCTGTCGGTAACTCACTATAAACTAATTTTGTAACCAAAAAAAGGAGTGAGTTATGCGAAGTACATTCAAGGTCTTATTTTACGTGAAGAAAGGCAGCGAGAAGCCCAACGGCAACCTGCCTTTGATGTGTCGCCTTACGGTGGACGGAGAGATTAAACAGTTCAGTTGCAAGATGGACGTTCCCCTGCGGTTGTGGGACGTGAAGAACAACCGTGCTTCGGGCAAGAGCGTCGAAGCACAGAGAATCAACCTCGCGGTGGATAAAATCCGAGTGGAGGTAAACCGCCGCTATCAAGAACTGATGCAGACGGACGGGTATGTCACTGCCGCCAAGCTCAAAGACGCCTATCTCGGTATCGGCGTCAAGCAGGAAACCTTGCTGAAGCTGTTCGAGCAGCACAACGCCGAGTTTGCCAAGAAGGTCGGGCACAGCAGGGCGCAGGGGACATTCCGACGCTATCAGACAGTCTGCAACCACATTCGGGAGTTTCTGCCCCATACCTACAAGCGTGAGGACATTCCGCTAAAGGAACTCAACCTCACATTCATCAACGACTTCGAGTATTTCCTGCGCACGGAGAAGAAATGCCGCACCAATACCGTGTGGGGCTACATGATTGTG